>Ga0255173_1000008_pt1 | contig 276696 bp, 257 predicted proteins | sample Atl_Atl_RepA_8d_FD_183175 | JGI IMG/M metagenome (GOLD analysis project Ga0255173, IMG submission 183175) | Freshwater microbial communities from Altamaha River, Georgia, United States - Atl_Atl_RepA_8d | ecosystem: Environmental > Aquatic > Freshwater > River | place: USA: Georgia | collected...
CGAGGTGCGTCGGCCAGCTCTTGGAGCCGCGGCCGACGCACCTCGCCTACCAGTACGTATTCCAGCGCGACCACACCGAGAGGACCTGACGATGGCCAAGGCACCGAAGATCCCGGCCGAAACCTTTCCGACCGAAGGTGGCAGCTACGTCCGCACGTCGGACGGCAAGCTCGACCAGGTCGAGAAGACAGAGCCCGCGCCGCCGGCGGGCGATCCCCCCAAGCCGTCTCCCGCGGCGCCCGTTACCGTGAAGGAGTAGCAGCACCATGGGTATCCGCTTCGAGCGTAAGGCCGTCCTGGCCAAGATCGAGCCTGTCTACGGCACCGACAGCGTCCCAACCGGCGCGGCCAATGCCCTGCTTCTGAAGAACGTCGAGATCAACCCGTTGAATGGCGAAGCCGTGCCCCGCGAGATCATCCGGGCCGGCTATGGCACGATGGCGGGCTGGTTCGTCGGTCGGCACGTCACGATCACGGCGCGCATCGACCTCGCGGGCTCCGGCACCGCCGGCACGGCGCCGGCCTATGGGCCGCTCCTGCGCGCCTGCGGCCTGGCCGAGACGTTGACGCCCGGCGTGAAGGCCGATTACACGCCCGTTCACAGCCTCTTCGAAAGCGTTTCGATCTACTACAATCACGAGGGTACCCGGCACATCGCGGCCGGCGTGCGCGGCTCCGCGAAGCTGCGCTTCACCAAGCGCAGGACGCCCGAGATCGAGCTGAGCCTGATCGGTCTGTGGAAGTCGGACTCGTCGGTCGCATTGCCGACCCTGACCACCACCGCCTGGAAGGATCCGCTGCCCTCGACGCCCGCCAACACGGCCGGCTTCACCATCGACGGCCAGGCGGTGCTGGGCAGCAGCTTCGAACTCGATCTCGGCATGGAGTGCGCCTATCGCGACCTGCTGAACAGCGAAGAGATCATCGTACGCGAGCGCAGGCCCAAGCTCACGGCGCTGATCGAGGAGCTGCCGCACGCCACCAAGAACTTCTTCGCCCTGGTCGGCGCCGCGCCCGTGCCGGTCGTCTACACGCATGGCGTCGGCGCCGGGAAGATCGTCGACATCAGCGTGCCGCTGGCGCAACTGCAGTCGGTCGCGCGGCAAGAGGAAGACACGGTGTCGATGCTGAACATCCCCGCCGATGTGACGCTCGGCCCGCTCCCCGAACTCACGATCTCCGTCAAGTAGCCAGCCCGAAAGGACGACAGCACGTGTTCGATTTCCAGAAGGACTTCCGTTTCACCTTCCCGGTGAAGGTCACCGTCCCTACGCCTGACGGTCAGGTCCAGAAGACCTTCACCGGCAAGTTCCGCCATGTGCCGAAGGTCGAGATGGACGCAGTGGTCGTTGGCAAGGGCGACGAAGGCGCGCTAGCGGGGCTTCGTCTCGCCTTCATCGGATGGGGCGAAGATCTCACGCAGAACGGCAAGCCGCTGGCCGAGAGCGATGCCGCGCGTGATGAGCTGCTTTCAGTTCCCTTCATCGTCGCCGCGATCAGCACCGCGTACTGGCGCGCGATGAACGGGGTCATGACCGAAAAAAACTGAGAGCCGCGGCGCGCCACTGGTTCGACTGGAAGCCGGGCGCGTCGCGACAGGCCAGCTCGGAGGACAAGGCGGCGATCGCCGACGAGCTCACGGCGCTGGGTGTCAACCCTGTGGAGACGATGGCGGAATGGACCGGCGCAGCATCAGCACCCGATATGGTCGACGAGCGGCTTGCGCTGCCCGCCGAGCTGGAGCCCGTCGTGCGCGCCTTCCTGATCGGCGCCACGCAATGGCGATGGCTGGGTACCGGCTTCTCGGCGATGCCGCTCGGCCTGGACTATGCCGGCATCCGTGCAGGCTGCGCGATGGCGGGCCTGCGCCTCACTCCAGAGCAGTTCGACGGCTTGCAGATCATGGAAGCCGAGGCGCTGAAGCTGTTGGCGCGGTGACCTGATGGCTGCACCGCTGAAGATCTCCGCCAGGCTCACGCTCGACACGTCCGACTTCAGGAAAGGCGCGGCCGAGGCCGACCAGCTGGGCGACCAGCTCGTTCAGAAGGAGCGTCGCCGCAATTCGCAGTACGACGAAGCCTATGCCGCGCGCGGCCGGGCGAAGATGTCGGCCGAGACGCAGGGCGCCGCGACGGGACAGGCGGCAGCCGATCGGGCAACGGCTCGCCTTGCGGCGCAGGAGGCGCGTGAACAGGCCGCCTTGCAGCGACGGACGGACCGCGAAGCGGCGGCCGCTGCCCGAACGGCGAAGCAGACCGCCGAACAGGAAGCCCGCGAGCAGGCTACCGCGAAGCGCAGGGAAGAGCGGCAGCAGGCCGAGGCCGCGAAGACCGCCGAACGGGCGACGAGGCAGGCGGCCGACGCCCAGCGGGCTGCGCAGCAGGCTGCGGACAAGGAAAGCCGGTCGAGCGCAAACCGCGCCGCACAGCTGCAATTCCAGTTCAACGACATCTTCACCAGCCTGGGCAGCGGCCAGAACCCGCTCACGGTCGCGATCCAGCAGGGACCGCAGATCACGCAGCTATTCGGTGGTCTCGCGAACACGATCGCCGCCATCCCTCGTGGCTTCCTGATCGCCGGCGCCGCGGCCGCGGGTTTCTTCGCCCTGTTCGGGCCCGGCATGGCCGCTGCGGCCGCGAGTGCGGAGCGACAACGGCAGTTCAACATCGAACTTCAGGCGACGGGCAACATCGCCTCGGTGACGGCCGAGCGCCTCGACGCCCTGGTCAAGCTCGAAGCCCGACGGGCCGGCGGCGATCGCGCCGAGACGCGGTCAGCGCTCAGCACCTTCATCGCCAATCCGAACCTCGACAGCGAGCAGGATCTGTTCCGCGCGCTGGGCCTGGCACGCGATCTCGCCCGCGTGCAGGGCCAGGAGCTGCCGGCCGCCGCAGCCGACTTCAACCGCTCGCTGGACGGCACGGTCGCCGGCGCGCGTCGTCTCGACCAGGCGTACAATATCCTGACCGCCTCGGAGCTGGAGCAGATCCGCGTACTCGAGGAGCAAGGCAAGAAGCGCGAGGCGGCGAACATCCTGCTCGAAGCGACTGAACGGCGCTTCAAGGGGCTGAACGAGCAGGGTATCTCGCCGACCACGAAGTACTTGAAAGAGCTTGGGAACGCGTGGACCGACTTCTACGACAAGATCGGCAAGGCCCAGGTCACCCAAGGCATGATGTGGGCCGGGACGCAGGTGCTCAAAGGCGCCGCGATGCTGGTCGGCGGTCCGCCAGCGATTCCAGGCGCGTCGCCGAACGGCAATAACGGACTGACGCAGGACGACGTCAACAAGGAGCGCGCTTCTCTCGCCGATGCCGAGAACCGGCTGGCCGAGCTGCGTGAGAAGTCGCGGCAGGCCATCAAGCCGCTCACGATCGACGCCGACATCAAGGCGGCCGAGAAGCGCGTCACGGATCTACGCGCCAACGTCGCCTCGCTGGAGAACGATCTTCGCAACGCCGGCACCGGAACCACGGCCAAACAGACCGCCACGGTTAATGCGGAGATCGAGCGTCAGAAGAAGGAGATGGCGGACCTTCTCGCCAGCGCTGGCACGATCGAGACCCAGCGCCGCGCTTTGGAAGGCAAGCGCACACAGATCCAGGGCTTCATCGATCGCGGCGACCTTTCGCCCAGCCAGCTGGCCCAGGCCGAACAGGCGCTGCAGACCATCAATGGCCAGCTTGCGTCGCTGTCGACAGCCGGTGAGAAGCTCCAGCGGGATCTCGATCTTGACCAGCGCATCGCACGCCTGCCGCAACACCTGCAGGCCGCCGAGCGCGCATGGGTCCAGATGTACCGGTCGGCGAAGGAAGCCGGCGACGATGAAGACGCGGCCCGGCGGAAGGCGGACCAGGCGAAGGCCAATGCGCAGCAGCAGCAGTCCACCGCGACGCAGGAACAGATCGCGCTGCTCGGCGCCGAGGCCCGTGCCGCGCTCGAAGTGGCGACGGCCTATGGCAAGTCTCGCGCCGAAGGGCTGAAGGCCGCCGCGATCGGCGCGGCACGGTCGGCCGAGGAGCAGGGGCAGATCGCTCCTGGTGCGGCGGCCGACGTGGCACAGCAGACGCTGGAGAAGAACGCCGCGGCCACGGTCGCCGCCGTGGCCGAAAAGAACCGCGCCTACGAGGAGGAGATCGCAGGGCTCGGGCGGCTGGCGTCGGCCGAGAAGGTGTCGTCGGAAGCGGCGCGCGAGGCCGAGCGTGCCAACCGTGTCGCGGCCCTGGCGGTCGAGCTGCGCGCCCAGGCCGAAGCCTCGGGCAGTGCCGCGATCGTCGCCGCGGCGGAGCAGCAGATCGCGAAGTACGACCAACTGTCCCGCCAGCAGCTCGAGCTGGACCGCCGGCGCGCAGCGACACAGTTCAATGCCCAGTTCGATCCGGAGACGGCCTACAGCCAGCAGATGGCGCAGTTGCAGGACCTGCAGGCTACCGGCGAGATCAGCGCGCGGGCCGCGGCCGAGGCCAGCAAGCAATATGAGATGCAACGCCTGCAGGCGAGCCGCGACGCGACGGACGGCATGATCGCCGGACTGCGCCAGTATGCGGACGAAGCTACGAATGCCGGTCGTGCCGCCGCCGAGGGCATGGCGACAGGCATGCGGACGCTGGAGGATTTCGCCGTCAAGGCCGTGACGACGATGAAGTTCAGCGTGACGGACTTCGTCAATTCGGCGCTCGCGGACTTCGCGCGGCTGGCAGTGCGGCAGGCCATCACGGGGCCACTCGCATCGGCCGCGAGCTCGGCGCTGGGCAATCTGGGTGGGCTCTTCTCCGGGCTGTTCGGCGGCGGCGGCTCCAGTCCGGCTGCAACGTCGACTGGCGGCTATGGCGTTTCGGTACCGTCCATCTCGACCGGCTACATGCACACCGGTGGGATGGTCGGCGGCGTGTCGTCGAGGAGTGCCATCCCGGCGACCGCGTTCGCGGGCGCGCGCCGCTATCACAGCGGCGGCCTCGTGCTGGGGCCAGACGAAATCCCGATCATCGCCAAGCGCCGCGAGGAAGTGCTGACGGAAGACGATCCGCGCCACAGCTTCAACCTTGGCCGAGGCGGCGGCGGCACCGGGGGCGGTATCACCCTGAAGCTCATCAACCAGGGCGACCCGCTGCAGGCCAAGAAAGGCAACTCCGGTCCGGACGGCCAGGGTGGCTGGCAGGAAGAGATCATCTTCGAGATGGTCGACCAATGGATGGCCGACAAGGCCGATCGCGGCGATGGCAAGTTTCTCGGTACGCTGATGGGCGGCTACGGCGTGCAGCCGCAGGGGCGGCGATGACGGTCACCGTCTTCTGGCCCGAGCGCATCCCGCTGCCGCTGCGACAGGGCTACGTGCTGGAGCCGAAGCCGAATGTGATCCGCACGGAGGTCGAGATCGGCCCGGACCGCTCGCGCCGCCGCAGCACGCAGACGCCGACCGAGGTCACCGTGATCTGGGAACTGAACCAGTGGGAGCTGATGCTCTTCCAGGGCTTCTACAAGCACCGGGCGATGGAGGGCGCCGCCTGGTTCGGCATCCCGTTGCTCACCACACTGGGCATCGCGACCTGCGAGGCCCAGTTCAAGGGCAAGCTTTCGGCGCCGAAGCAGCGCGGCGATCTCTGGCTGATCAACGCCACCCTCCTGGTGCGCGAGATCCCTGAACTCGACGCACTCGGCTACGAGATCCTGCTCACCGAAGATCCGGCCGTTCTGTACGGCGCGATCGCCGATCTCGCGGTCACCGTCGATGGAATGCCCGCGCTTCCCTACTACTGGAACTGGAGTTGATGATGGCCGGCATCGGCGCGTCCCTGCAGGAGAACGTAACGCAGCTCATCGCCCTGGTGACCAAAGTCTCGGCGTGGGTGCTCGGGCCCGCGAATGGCGCGGGCTCGACCGTCGACTTCGGCGGCGGCCTGCAGGTGAAGACGATCGCCAACCTGGTCGCAACGGTCGACCTGGCGGTGCAGAACGGCGTCGCCGGTCCGTCGCCCTGGTCGACGCCGGTCGCGTGGGCAACCGGCCTCGTGTGTGTGGCGACCGCGCCAGCGACGGCCGTCACCTATCTTGGCGAGACCTATGTCACGATCACCGCGCACACGGCCGGCGGCGCCTTCGACGCGGCGAAGTTCAGGAAGATCACGACGAAGGGCCTCGACGGCGGCACGACGCTCACCACGAAGGGCGACCTCCTCGGCCATGACGGCAGCAGTGCGACCAGGCTCGCGGCTGGTTCGGCCGGCAGCGTCACGGTCTACAATCCCGATGCCGCCAAGGGGATCGAAGGCGTTCCCGCGTTGAGGCAGTTCGGTCGCGGCCTCACCTGGTCGAAGGACGGTGCGAATACGATCGCCATCGCCGCGGGCGGCTGCCTGTCCGACGACGGCACGCACTGGATCGAGTATGCGGGCGGCACCGGGCTGGCGATCGACACGGTGGTCGGCACCGGCACGGGCACGCTCGATAGCGGTCCGGTCACGAACGCCGACTTCTGGATCTTCCTCGACAAGGATCCCGTGACGGGCACCGTTAAGCCGGTCACCTCGCTCAGCCGCACGACGCCGGCGCTGGGCGTCGGTCACAAGAAGCGGCTCATCGGCTGGTTCCGGCGCTCCGGCGGGTCGATCGTCGACTTCTGGACCGCGGCGCTTTCCGGCTTCGGTATCCAGTTCGGCTGGAAGGCGCCGGCGAACGACTACAGTGCCACGGTCACGACCAGCCGCACGCTGGCGACGCTCAAGGTACCGGTCGGCATCGAGGTGCTGGTGCAGCTCGGCTACACGCTGAGCGATCCGTCGAACTCGGTGAACGCGCGGCTGATGTATCCCGGCGAGACCGACGGCGCGGTACCCGGCACTGCGCCCGCGAACCTGCAGGGCAATCTCGCGGGCTCGCTCGTCGCCCGAGGCACGATCGAGGTGCGAACCAACACTACGGCGCAGGTCGCGCACCGGTCCGACGCCAATGCGACGCTGGCGCTGGCCACCAACGCCTTCCGGTGGGATCGCTGATGCCAGACGAGAGCATGACGGAAGCGCTGAAGGAAGCCTACGCGATTGCGCCGGCCGCCGACGTGGCGATCGCCTGCCTGGAGTTGGCGCATCCGTCGTTCGTGAACGAGGTGGGCCAGCCCGACTCGGCGTGGGCGACGCCAAACGAAGCGCCGGTTGATGCGACCCTGGAACCGGATGCACCGGTGCGGCCGGGCGAGACGGTGCGGTTCACCAATGTCGCCTTCCGGCTGAAGATGGCGCCGATCGACACGACGGCCAAACCGCAGCTGCAGCTGCAGATCGACAATGTGAGCCGCTACCTGATCCCGCAGCTCGACCGCGCGGCGACGGATTATCGACCCGTGACGTTGCGCGTTAGAACCTACCTCGAAAGTGACTTGAGTGTGCCGCAGAAGCTGCCGGTTCCGGCCTTCACCCTGTCGGACGTGAAGGCGAACCTGCTGACTTGCGTGTGCACGGCCCGGATCGACATGGACTTCGGCGGCGCTTTTCCCAAGCGAACCTACACAGCCGAGGAATTTCCGGCACTGGTCGGGGCTTAGAGATGCACTGGAGCGACCCTTACCTGCGTCTGGGCTATCAGGTCGGCGCTGACGGCCCTGACCTCTACGACTGCTGGAGCTTCTTCCGCCTGGTGCAGGGCGAGCGGTTTGGCCGCGACGTGCCCTTCATGCCCTCGCCGCTCAGCCGCGGCACGACGGCGAAGGTCATGCCGGCCTGGGCCGGTTCGTTCGGCTGGGGCGAGGTCAACGGGGCACCGGAGGCCGGCGATGCGGCCTTCATGGCGAATGGCCGCGTGCCAACACATGTCGGCATCTTCGTCGGCGATGCCGGTGTGCCGGCGATCCTCCATTGCCCCGAAGGCGGGGCCCGGCTCCACACCTTTACCCACCTCGAAATGCTCGGCTGGGAAGTCCGCAGTTACTGGCGCCCTGAGGTGAAGTGATGGGCGCCGTCGTTCATCTCACCAACCCCTTCGATCCGCTGGTGCGCGAAGTCTACAGCGTGAAGCGCCCCATGACGGTGCGCCGCATGGTGAGCCGTGCGCCGGCACTGCGGCGGCACACGTCGGTGCGACGGATCGAGACCGCCTATGGCGGCCGTCGCGTGCGCGAGTTCATCCGGCCGACCGTATGCCTCTTCAATGGCAAGCCCCTGAAGCGCGCCGACTGGTCGCGCACCGTCATCTGCGAGACCGACACGGTCCTGTTCTTCACACCTCCCGCCGGCGGCGGCGCCAGCCAGGCGATCATCGGGGTGGTACTGATGATCGCGATTGCCGTGGCGGCACCGTACCTCGCCGGCATTATCGGTCCGGTTCTCGGTTCGGCTCTTGGCATTTCCTTTGCGGCCGGCACACTCGCCGGCTCACTGTTGACCGCGGGCATCGGCCTGGCGCTCGGCGCCGCCGCCATGGGCATCATGTCCCTGTTCTCGTCGCCGGCACCGCAGGTGACGAACCAGAACAGCGGCTACGGCGGCACGCCGCAATCGTCACCGACTTACTCGTCCACGGGCTTCCAGCAGAACACTGCACGCCTCGACCAGCCGATCCCGGTCCTCTACGGCCGCCACATGATCGTGCCCGATTACATCATGCCGCCCTACGCCCGCTATGTCGGGAACAAGCAGTACATCCACACCTTCCTCGCGGTGACCCAGGGCCGATGCAACATCGAGGCGGTCCGCATCGGCGAGACGCCGATCAGCTCATATGCCTCCATCGTCACCGAGCAGGTGGAGCCGGGCGAGGTGCCGGATCCCGACATCGTTGACACGCGCTTCCTGCCCTGCCGCGACATCGCCCAGGTCGAGCTGCCGGCGACCAACGACACCGGCGGCAATGCCTGGAAGGGGCCCTACATCGCCAATCCGCCGGGCACCGTCATCGACTATGCCGAGCTGGATTTCATCGCACCGCGCGGCCTCTACGCCTATACGGGCGGCGGCTTCGCCGGGCGCTCCGCCATCGTCGAGATCGAGGCGCAACAGATCGATGCGCAGGGTGACGCGATCGGCGCCTGGACGGCGATCGACATCGAAACGCACAGCGCGGCCGACAACGCGCCGCAGCGCTATACTCACGGCTACGACCTGCCGACGGCCGGCCGCTGGCAGTTCCGGACACGCCGCACCAACGCCAAGGATATGTCGGCCTCGTCCGGAGATCAGATCGATTGGGCGGGCCTGCGTGGCCGGCTGACCACGACCCGCTCCTATGCCGGCCTGACCGGTATCGCCGTGAGGATGGAGGCGACGGGCGATCTCAACGGCCAGACCAGCCGGCAGGTCAACGTCATCGCCACGCGCCTGCTGCCTACCTGGAACGGCGAGGCGATGAATGACGAAGAGGTACCGACGCGCAGCCTGTGCGATGCCTTCGTCGACATCGCCCATAACGAGGTCTATGGCGCCGGCCAGCCCTACAGCCGGATCGATCTCGCCGGAATCTACTCGAGTAGCCCGGAGTTCGAGAGCCGTGGCTGGTCGTTCGACTTCGTCTTCGATCAATCGGTGACCTGTTGGGAGGCGCTGGCGCGCGTGGCGCGGGCGTCGATCGCCGAGCGCGTCGTGCAGGGCGGCAAGCTGCGCCTGGTGCGGGATGTGCCCGTCGTCGCGCCGGCGATGATGTTCACGCCGCGCAACATCCGGCCCGGCAGTTTCAGTCGTCAGTACAAGCTGCCGGACGAGACCACGGCCGACATGGTGATCGGGATCTACATGAACCCGAACTCCTGGAAGCCGGCGACGGTGAAGGAGGCGTTCGACGACAGCCCGCGCCGTAACCCGGCGACCATCCAGTTCCACGGCGTGACCTATCGCCCGCAGGCGCGCGCCATGGCCTGGTACAGGATTCGCGAGAACCGCTATCGCCGCGGGATCACGTCGCTCGGCACCGAAATGGAAGGCTTCATGGTGCTCTACGGCGACGGCTGCGCGGTGAGCCATGACATGCCGGCCTGGGGCCAGTCGGCCGAGGTGATCGAGTGGGATGCCGCGATGCGCGCCATGATCCTGACCGATGGCCTCGACTGGTCTGCCGGCGGGGCGCACTACGTCGCCATCAGCCAACCCAACGGAACGGTGGCCGGCCCCTTCGCCGCCGTCGATGGCGGCGACGACGGCACCAGGCTGATTGTCGGCGTCGGCACGCTGCCGCGTATCCTGACGGACGGGAAGCAGGAGCGCACGAAGATCATGTTCGGGCCGGGCGAGAACTATGCCCGCCGCCTGAAGGCGATCGCCGTTCAGCCACGCGACGAAACCACCGTGGACCTGGTCATGATCGACGATGATCCGCGCATGTACGACCCGATCCCGGAGGAGGTCATCGCGCCGGGCCTCCCCGAAGGCGGCATTGGTGCGCCGCAGGCGCCGATCGTGATCCACGTGTCGGCCGACACAGCGAACCTCAACCTGCGCACGCTGGCCAATGCCAACGGCTATGTCGGCCTGCCGCAGCAGGCTGTAACGGTCAACATCGACGCCGGCGTGAACGTCTACGCCACCAGCGCGTCAGTCGCGGCGCTGATCCGCGGCTCCTGGCCGGTCGGGGCGAAGCCGGTGCTGATCAACAACGGCGTTGTGTCCGGGGCCGGCGGCGTGGGCGGCGCGGGCGCGACTGGCGGCGGCGGCGCGGGTGGCGCGGCGCTCGACGCATCGAGCGGCCCGATCGAGATCGTGAACCTCTCGGGCGTGCTTCGCGGCGGCGGTGGCGGCGGTGGTGGTGGCGGCAACGGAGATGCGGCGGGCGGCGGCGGCGGTGGCGGCGGCCAGGGCTTTAACAACGCGCCGGGCGGCGCCGGCTATCCGGCCGGACCCTCGACGACCGGCGGCGCGGGCTCCTCCGCAGGGCCCGGCGCCGGCGGCGCGGGCGCGTCGATCGACGTCTACTCGCCGCCCGTGGGCGAGGACGCTCCCGCGTACCTCTACACGTCGATCGGCGGCACCGGCGGCTCTGGCGGGGCCTGGGGCACGTCCGGCAGCGGCGGCACTGCAGGCAGCGAGCCGGGCGCGCCCCCGATGGGTGGCGGCGCCGCCGGCGCGGCCGTCATCGGCAATGCCAACGTCACCTGGACGTCGGTCGGAACGCGCATCGGGCCGATCATATGAGCTTCAAGGACGTCGATACGAAACTCACGGAGCCCGAGCTCGACCGCGAGAAAGAGCGGGCGCGGCTGCGGATGATCATCGCGCGCAATCGGGCGATCTGGGCGGCCGACACCAAGGCTAGCCAAATCTTTAACGCAACCTCCGTTGCGCTGCTCAGATGCCGTACCGAGACCCAGATCACTCGCCTCGAAGGGGCGTTCACGGACGCAATGATGGCGTTGAAGAAGATGATCGAGGCGCAGGATGCGACTTGAGCCACAAGGCTTACTGTTTGATCAATGCCGTCCGTATTGGTCAGCTATCCTTTACGAAATCCCGGAGCATGGTCACGACGGGCCCATCAAGAGCTTCAGTGAGCCTTCTGACGTTAGTGCCGAGCCCGATGTAGAATTCCTCAGTCGTCGACGGGGAAGACCGCGCGGCCTCGACCGCGTCGTCAAGCATGAACGCCAAGTCTTCAGCAACACTCCGAATGCGCGTCAATCGCGCATTGATTTCGTCGCTGAAGATCGGAACCGGGGCAGCTGCGCCGGCCACCTGGTTACAGACGCGCCTTGCGCGGCTGGTGTAGTGGAAGAGGCTGGAGCTGGTTGTCAGATAACCATCCTTACTCGACATCGGCGAGGCGATCATTCTGAGGTCGCTTTCAAGCGTCGCCAGATAATCCTTCAACTGAACCCGAAGGACGCTGAGAGCACGTCGGCGTTCCTCCGCGCGAGAACGTGCCTGAAGGAGGGACGAGCCGATCAAGCCTCCAACCGCGCCGGCCCCCGAGATAAGCATGCTTTTCAGCGGGTCACCCAAGCCCGTAATCGACGATACGATCGCGCCAATGATTGCCGCTATTGCGGCCGCAGCCGCCAACGGGCCTGCAGCGAGACGTCGGAAGTCTTCAATCATTCAGGCGTTCCCCACCTTGCAAATCGGCGGGGGTCGCACCGCGTCAACGGTGCAAACCGCGCGGGAGTGCCGCGCATGACCACAACTGGCCTAGTCACGGCCATCCCGCCACCGGCGATCACCGGAAAGCGGAGTCAGCACGAGTACGGTCATGCTGTCGACTCTCAAGCCGCGGCGCTGCCGCTGCGGTCGTTTGTTGTTCCGGGGCGTCGCCTCCGATATAGAAATCAAGTGTCCCCGCTGCGGGACGCTCAACCACTTCAGGGACATGATCCCCGATCAGGAACGCCGGCGAGCGTCAGAGAAAGACGTTTCCCATGGCGAGGATCACCCCTCTCACTCGTGACCGCATCAAGTACCGGCACCGCCAGCAGTTCGGCATCATCGTCGTCTGTGCGGACGAGCGCGACCAGCGGCGCACGTTCAACCGCTTGCGTCGAATGGGCTACAAGATCCGCGTGGTCACCGTATGAAGATCGCGGTGCACCATCGCTGCCCGGAGGCGACCAGCTACCGGGCCGCCCGCGTGAAGTCGCTGTTCAACGTGGACAGTGGCGCGACCTTCGACCTGGACGCGGAACTGCCGATCGAGCAGCTCGACTGGAAAGTCGGGCTTGTCATCGGGCCGAGCGGCTCGGGCAAGTCGAGCATCGGCCGCAGGATCTTCGGCGAGGTGGCGTTCTACGAGCCATCGTGGCCTCAGCGCCGGCCGATCATCGACGCGATCGCGCCGAAGGCGCCCTTCGACGACGTGACGGCGGCGCTGGCGGCCGTCGGTCTGGGCAGCGTGCCGACCTGGCTGCGGCCCTATGGCGTGCTGTCGACGGGTGAGCGCTTCCGGGCGGATCTGGCCCGCATCGTGGCCGACCGGCCGGCACGTGTGGTGGTGGACGAGTTCACCAGCGTTGTCGATCGGCAGATCGCTAAGGTCGGCGCGCTAGCTTTCGGCAAGGCGTGGAGACGCGGGACGGGGCAGGCGGTGCTGCTTTCCTGCCACTACGACATCGCCGACTGGCTGCAGCCGGATTGGACCTACGACACTTCGACGGGGACTTTTTCCGGGAGGGGGCTTCGACGACGGCCCGCAATCGAACTCGACATATTCGAGACCGACTGGCGCTTCTGGCCGCTCTTCGAGCCGCATCATTATCTGAAGCTGCCGCTGATGATCGCGGCGACGAACTACGTGGCGTTTGTGGGCGAGCAACCGGTCGCACACGTCGCCGTGGGCACCCGACCGGGCATGACGGAGGCGCGCGCCTGCCGATTGGTCGTCATGCCGGAATGGCAGGGGGCGGGTGTCGGCATGCGCTTCCTGAATGCTGTTTGCGAGCGGTGGCTAACCGGCTGGAACAGACATAGTCTGCGGGTCCCGACACTCTTTCACACCTCGCATCCCGGGCTGGCGTCGGCCATTCGTCGCGACCCATGCTGGGCGCAAGTCAGTGCGATGCTCCACGGCTCGCACAAGGAGCGATCGGGCAAGTCGATCGAGCGGGCGGCGCGCAGACGGGGAGCAACGCCCGTGGTTGCGGGATATGGCGGGCACTTTCGGGCCGTGCAGGGCTTCCGCTACTACGGAGTGCCGTGATGCGGATCCTGTTGATCGGCTCGAGCTGGCTGGGCGCGGAGACGCTGCGAGAACTGCGCCGACGCGGCCATGATGTGGTCGCCGTTTGGGATCGCACCGGCGGCCGGCTGGCCGAGACGGCGTCGGCCGAAGGTGTGAAGATCATCGCGCACGCTTCGATCGGTCACCCCGGATGGTTGCAAAAGATGCCTGACCTGGTGGTCTCGGCGCACTGCACCTGGCTGATCGAAGAGGAGACGCTGGCCCCGTGCCCAAAGGGCGGGATCGGCTATCACCCGTCGCTCCTGCCGCTTCACCGGGGCGGCGATGCCGTGCGGTGGGCCATCCACATGCGTGAGCGGGTGACCGGTGGCACCGTCTTCTGGCTGGACGGCCGCGCAGATTGCGGGCCGGTCTTGACGCAAGATTGGTGCTTCATTCGCCCGGATGACACCCCCGAGAGCCTGTGGCGCCGGGACCTCGGGCCGATGGGCGTCCGACTCCTGGGCGAGGCCGTCGACCAGATCGCCGCCGGCACCGCCCGGCGGGCCCTCCAGGACGAGGCGCTGGCCAGCTGGGAGCCGACTTTTCGGCGTCCGGCACTGGGAATCGGCCGATTCGGAGGCGAGACCGGCTCGAACCGGGGTCGAAAAACGCCCGGCAAGGCCGATTCGGGTTGATGGTGTTTCGGTCTGCGGTGTGGACTGAGCGTCCAAGATGGCGGAAAAGCCCTGCCGCCAAAGCATTTGATGCCCGCCGCCAAAGCATTTGCGCCGCTACAACGGAACATCTCTTCTGCGGCACGCCGTCACACAATGCCGCTCATCGGGCCTGCGACCAACAGAGCCTTGAAACAAAAGGGGCTTTCCCGGCTATATACCCGCCATCTCCTCGGGGGGACGGAAGAGAGTAATCATGGCTGCTTCAAGCACATCGGCACACGGACACGGCGACCCGACTCGGCGCGACTTCCTGATGGTCGCGACGGGCGCTCTTGGCGCCGTCGGCGCCGCGGCCGTCGCGTGGCCCTTCATCAACAATCTCAACCCCGCCGCGGATACGCTGGCCCTGTCTACCGTCGAGGTGAACGTGACGCCGATCGCGGTCGGCCAGGCGGTCACCGTGAAATGGCGCGGCAAGCCGGTGTTCATCCGGCACCGGACCGAGACCGAGATCAAGGAAGCCGAGGCCGTGCCGATGTCGCAGCTGCCGGATCCGGAAACCGACAACAAGCGCGTGACCGACACCGCCAAGAAGGTCCGCCCCGAGTGGCTGATCATGATCGGCGTCTGCACCCATCTCGGCTGCGTGCCGCTCGGCAACAAGCCGGGCGACCCGAAGGGCGAGTATGGCGGCTGGTTTTGCCCCTGCCACGGCTCGAGCTACGACACGTCGGGCCGCATCCGCAAAGGGCCGGCGCCGAAGAATCTCGTGGTTCCGGAATACCTGTTCACTTCCGACTCGCTCGTTCGCATCGGCTGATCGACCCAGGTCGTCCGCCTCAGATCTCGCTGGAGTTCCAGAATGGCCTCGTCACACGGCACGCCGCCGGTCTTCAATAACAAGGTGATCGCCTGGGTCGATCACCGCCTGCCGATCTTCTCGTATATCGAGAAGGAATATCACACGTTTCCGACGCCGCGGAACTTCAACTACTTCTGGAACTTCGGGGCGATCGCCACGGTGATGCTGGTCCTCATGATCGCCACCGGCGTCGTGCTCGCGACCAACTACACGCCGCACGTGCTGATGGCCTTCGACGCCGTCGAGCGCATCGACCGCGACGTTCCGCAGGGCTGGCTGATCCGCGACCTGCACATGAACGGTGCCTCGTTCTTCTTCATTGCGGTCTACATCCATATCTTCCGCGGCATGTACTACGGCTCCTACAAGGCGCCGCGCGAACTGCTGTGGATCCTGGGCGTCGTCATCTTCCTGCTGATGATGGCGACGGCCTTCATGGGCTACGTGCTGCCGTGGGGCCAGATGAGCTTCTGGGGCGCTACCGTCATCACCAACCTCTTCTCGGCCATTCCGGTGGTTGGCGAGTCGATCGTCACCTGGCTGTGGGGCGGCTTCGCCGTCGACAACCCGACGCTCAACCGCTTCTTCGCGCTGCATTACCTGCTGCCGTTCATCATCGTCGCGGTGGTCGCGCTGCACGTCGTGGCGCTGCACATCCACGGCTCGAACAATCCGACCGGCATCGATCCGAAGGGCCCGCAGGACACCGTTCCGTTCCATCCCTACTACACGATGAAGGATGGCTTCGGTGTCGTGGTGTTCCTGATCGTCTTCGCCGGGTTCGTGTTCTTCGCGCCCGACTATCTCGGTCATCCGGACAACTACATCCCGGCCGATCCGCTGGTCACGCCCGCGCACATCGTGCCGGAATGGTACTTCCTGCCGTTCTACGCGATCCTGCGCGCTATCCCGGACAAGCTGGGCGGCGTGCTGGCGATGTTCGGCGCCATCGCGGTGCTGTTCATCCTGCCGTGGCTCGACACGTCGCGCGTCCGGTCCTGCACGTTCCGGCCGATCTACAAGTGGTTCATGCTGTTGCTGGTGGTCGACGTGATCGTCCTGGGCATCTGCGGTTCCAAGCCTGCGGAAGGCTTCTGGGTGCCGCTGTCGCAGGTGGCCACCCTGTACTACTTCGCCCACTTCCTCGTGCTGCTGCCGATCCTGGGCAAGATCGAACGGCCGTTGCCCTTGCCCCCCAGCATCGCCGACTCGGTGCTCAAGAAGAAGGCGGTATAAGAGCCATGCGCAAGCCGTTTGCCCGCAAGTTCCTGGTCTCCGGCGCGATCGCGCTGGCGGCCCTTGCCACCGGCACCGTCGCCATCGCGGCCGGCGGCACCGAGTCCCCGCCTCCCCGGAAGTGGCATTTCCAGGGGCCGTTCGGCACCTTCGATCGCGCCGCGGCCCAGCGCGGCTATCAGGTCTATCAGGAAGTGTGCTCCGCCTGCCATTCGCTGCGGCTGGTCGCCTACCGCAGCCTGATGGACCTCGGCCTGACCGAGAACCAGGTCAAGGGCCTGATCAAGGACATCACCGTCCCCGATCTCAACGACGAGGGCGCGCCGATCGACCGGCCCGCCCGCCCGTCGGATCGTTTCAAGAGCCCGTTCCCGAATCAGGCCGCCGCCGCCGCCGCCAACAACGGCAAGGCGCCGCCCGACCTCAGCGTCATGGTCAAGGCGCGTGCGAACGGCGCGGACTATCTCCATGGGCTGCTCACCGGCTATGTCCCCTACGACAAGCTGACGCCCGAGCAGATCAAGGAGTTCGACGTCAAGCCGGACGACAACTTCAACAAGTACTTCCCGGGCCACAAGATCGCCATGGCGCCGCCGCTGGCCGACGACAGGGTGACCTACGCCGACGGCACGAAGGCCACGCTCGACCAGCAGGCCTCCGATGTCACCGAGTTCCTGGCCTGGGCCGCCGAGCCGCACATGGAGGACCGCAAGCGCACCGGCGTTCGCGTGATCCTCTTCCTGCTGGCGCTGGCGGGCCTCATGTACGCCGTGAAGCGGATGGTGTGGTCCGACAAGCACTGATTCGCAGGGCGCTAGCGCCGCCTGGCGCTAGCGCCTGAGACGACGCGCGATCGCTTCGTGTCGCTGCAGCAGGCGACGGGCGCGATCGATCACCGGGATGTCGATCATCTTGCCATCCACCGAGAACGAGCCGCGGCCCTCGGCCGCGGCTTTTTCGTCCGCCTCAATCAGCTTCCGCGCGTAGGCGACTTCATCGGCCGTCGGCGTGAAGGCTTCGTTGAGCGCCGACACGAGGCCGGGATGGATGCAGGTCCCGCCCGAGAAGCCGAAACGGCGCGCCCGCGCGGCGCTCTTCCCGTAGGCGGCGGGATCGGAATAGTCGGCGACGGTGCCGAGGATGCCGATCATCGCGACGCCATGCGCCTGAGCGGCGAACGCGACCATGCGCTTGGGCAGTTCGAGCGTCTCGTCGCCCGGCACCGAGCCGGTCTCCAGCGCGAAATCCTCGCCGCCCAGCATCATGGCGACGACCCGGGGGCCGCGTTCGGCGATGTCGTTCAACTCGGCGAGCGCGCGCGGATGTTCGATCATGGCGGCGAAGCCGACGCTGCCGACCGGCATGCCGCGCTCCCGCTCCAGTTCGCTCACAACCTCGTCGAGCAGGCGGAGATGCTGCACGCCCTCGGTCTTGGTGACGAACAGGGCCGAGAGACCCGGTCGCACCGCCGCCTCGATGTCGGGGATCGCCAGCCGCAGCGGGCGGTTGATGCGCACCGCCACGTCGGCGCCGCCGCGCGCCACCTTCTCCATGGTCTCCGGCAGCATCGCGCGGGCTTCCGGCTTCTGTGCCGGCTGCACGCTGTCTTCCAGATCGACCAGCACGCAGTCGGCGCCGCGCTCGTGCGCCTTGTCGATGAACTTCGGGACGTTGCCCGGAACGTAGAGGATCGAGCGCCAGACGGGAGGAACGGGGCGGTTCACTTCTTCTTTCCTGTGGAGATCGCGCCGGACGCGCAGAGTTTTTCGTACTCCTCCGCGCCCAGCATCGGCTTCAGCAGCGCCTCGTTGTGCTCGCCCACCCGCGGCGCGGCGCTCTTGAGCGCGCCGGGCGTGCCCGACATGCGGGGCACGACTGGATGCGTGGGGATCTCGCCCATGTCGGCATCGTCGATCTCGATCAGCGATTCGCGCTCCAGCACGTAGTCGTCCTGCACGATCTGCGAGATGTCGTAGACCGGGCCGATGGTGACGCCGGCCTCGTCGAAGTAGCGCAGGTTCTCGGCGAGATCGCGGGCGGCAATGAACTCGCCGATGATCCGGTCGAGTTCGACGCCGTTGCGCACTCGCTCGATGTTGGTCGAGAAGCGGGGATCCTCCTTCAGTTCCGGCTTGCCGATCTTGTCCAGCACGCGCATCGCCATGCCCTGGGTCGAGGCCGAGAGGCAGACCCAGCTTCCATCCTTCGTCTGGTAGACGTTGCGCGGAGCCGCATTGGTCGAGCGGCTGCCCGTGCGCACCTTCACCTCGCCGGTCAGCCGGTGGTTGGCCGCCTGCGGTCCCAACATCGAGAACAGCGGGTCGAACAGGGGCAGGTCGAGCACCTGGCCGTTGCCGCCGTTCATCTCGACCTCGCGCAGCGCCACCATCACGGCGCCGTAGCCGTTCAGCGCGGCCATGCAGTCGGCGAGGTACATCGGCGGCAGGACCGGCTCGCGGTCGGCGAAGCCGTTCATCGAGGCGAAGCCGCTATAGCCCTCGATCAGCGTGCCGAACCCCGGCTTGTGGCGATAGCGCCCGTCCTGGCCCCAGCCCGAGATGCGCACGATCACCAGTTTCGGATTGATCGCGTGTAGTTCGGCGGGCGACAGGCCCATATCCTCCATGACACCCGGCCGGAAGCTCTCGACCAGGATGGCGGCGGATTTCGCCAGCTCGCGCACGATGGCACGGCCGGCGTCGGAACGCAGGTCGAGTGCGACGCTCTTCTTGTTGCGGCTATAGACCTTCCATGCCGTCTCGACGCCCCTCACGCGCCACGAGCGCAACGTGTCGCCTTCGGGTGGCTCGATCTTGATGACCTCGGCGCCGAAGTCGGCGAGCTGGAGCGTCAGGACATTGCCGGCCACCAGGCGCGACAGGTCTACCACGCGGACCCCGTTCAGGGGGCCGCGTGCGTCGGGGGTGAAGGTCTTCTTCGAAGGTTTCTTCGCCAAGGTCAGCCGTTGCTCACGTACTTGCCGAACAGCTGCAGGGTGCGTTCCATCGCCTTCTTCGAGGCGTCGGCGTCCCAGCTGCCGCGCTCGTCGCAATGAAAGCCGTGGTCGGCGGGATAGTCGAAGATTTCGACGTTCGGATGGAGCTGGCGCAGCTCGTTCACATGCGCCATCGGAATGTGCATGTCCTTGTCGCCAAAATGCATCTGCGTCGGCACCGTCGGCTTCTCGCCCCTGGCGCCATGGATGCCGCCGCCGTAGTAGGCGGACACCGCGTCGGGCTTGAGACGAGTCGCGGCCAGCCAGCTGATCGTGCCGCCCCAGCAGTAGCCTGTCACGCCGACCTTCTTCACGCCGCGCTTCTTCAGCTCGTCCATCGCCGCCTGAACGTCCTGCACGGCCTTGTCGGTGAAGCCCGGCGTCATGACGTAGCCGCGGCCCTCGGCGATCGTGTCCGGCGTGTAGCCGAGTTCGATGCCGGGCTTGATGTGGTCGAAGAAGCACGGAGCGAGGGCAAGATAGCCTTCGGCCGCGAACTTGTCGGTCACCGCCCGGATGTGGTGGTTGACCCCGAAAATCTCCTGGATGACCACGATGCCGCCCTTCGGCGTGCCGGCCGGGGTGGCCAGGTAGGCGCCGATCTCGCCGGCGGCAGACTTAAGACGGATATCTTCGCCCATGAATAATCCTCCCTGTGTGGCCGGCATTGGACCATGGTAAGCCCGCGCCGTTCAAGGAATCCGCATCATGTATCTTCCGAAGCATTTCGCAGGCGATGATTCGGTCGGCCGCGAGGTCATGACGGCCCATAGCTGGGCCCTCCTGATGACGGCCGACGAGGCTGGCGCCCCCTTCGCCACCCACCTTTCGCTGCTCTGGCAGGACGACGGCAGCGAGCACGGCTCGCTGATCGGGCACATCGCGCGCGCCAACCCGCACTGGAAGCTGTTCGCGCGGCCGGCGGAATCGCTGGCCCTCTTCTGGGGCCCGCATGCCTATGTCTCGCCGACCTGGTACACGCCGGGCGCCAAGGTGCCGACGTGGAACTATGTCACCGTCCATGCCTATGGCCGGCCGCAGGTGGTCGAGGACACGCAGGCCGCTCTCGACGTGCTCGCGAAGCTCGCGGCGGCCCATGAGGGCGCTGATGCCTCGTCCTGGGGGCTGGATCGTCTGCCGCCCGGAAATGCCGAAGCCCAGACCAGAGGTATCGTCGCCTTCCGTATGCCGCTCGCGCGGCTCCAGACCAAGATCAAGCTCAGCCAGAACCGCGACCTCGAGGACCGGCACCGCGTGATCGAGAAGCTGGAGGCGAGTGAGGGCCAGGACGCGCAGGCGACGGCCCGATGGATGAGGCGCACGCTGTGATGACGCAGCCTGTGCAATTGCTTTACATCGACTGAACCATCGGCCAATTTCCTCGCCAATCAAAGGGAGGAAACAAAATGACGGTCCGTCGTCGTGGTCTCGTGAAGGGTGGTCTGGGAACCGTGATCGCTGCCGGCGTCGGCATGCCGCTGTACCTGCCGGCCGCCCGCGCCCAGGCCTATCCCAGCAAGCCGATCACCTTCATCGTCCCGTGGCCCGCCGGTGGATCGAGCGACATCACGCTCCGCGCCATGTGCGAGCGGGCCGGCAAGGTGCTGGGCCAGCCCTTCCAGATCGACAACAAGGGCGGCGCCTCCGGCACGCTGGGGCCGGCCACGATGGCGGCCACCGCGCGGCCCGACGGCTACACGCTCTCTCAGCTGCCGATCTCCGTGTTCCGGCTGCCCGTGATGCAGAAGACGGCGTTCGATCCGCTGAAGGACTTCACCTACGTTGCCCATCTCAGCGGCTACACGTTCGGTGTCACGACGGCGGCCGACCAGCCCTACAAGACCTTCAAGGACGTGATTGAGTACGCCAAGGCCAATCCGGGCAAGGTAACCTACGGTACGCCCGGCGCCGGCACCTCGCTGCACATCGGCATGGAGCGCATTGCCGCCCAGGCCGGCATCAAGTGGACCATGGTGCCGTTCAAGGGCGGTGCGGAAACCAACGCCGCCGTGCTCGGCAAGCATACGACCCTGCAGGCCGATTCGACGGGCTGGAAGCCGCTGGTCGACGCGGGGCAACTCCGCCTGCTCTGCGTCTGGACCGAGAAGCGCACCAAGAACTGGCCGGATGTGCCGACGCTCAAGGATCTCGGCTTCGACATGGTGTTCGACTCGCCGTTCGGCATGGGCGGCCCGAAGGGCATGGACCCGCTCGCGGTGAAGAAGCTCGACGAGGCCTTCAAGATCGCGCTCGAGGACAAGGACGTCATCGCGACCCTCGAGAAGTATGACATGTCGCCGCGCTACATGCCGGCGGCGGCCTACGACAAGTTCGCCCGCCAGCTCTACGCCGAGGAGAAGACGGCGCTGGAGAAGCTCGGTCTGGCGAAGAGCTGAGGGGGAGAGCCGCCATGCGCCGTCGTTCGCTTCTCGCTTCTTCGGGAGCCCTCGCTGCCGGCGTCCTCGCGCCATCGGTACTGCAGGCCCAGGGCGCGAAGGACTTTCCCAACAAGCCCATCACCCTGATCATGCCGTGGCCGGCGGGCAGTGGCGTCGACCTGTGGCACCGCGCCATGGCCGATGCGGCGGGCAAGCTGCTGGGCCAGCCGGTGGTCGTCGACAACAGGGTCGGGGGATCGGGCACCAGCGGCCCGGCCGCGATGGCTGCCGCCGCCAAGCCGGACGGCTACACCATCGCGCAGATGCCGGTGACGCTGTTCCGGCTGCCGCACATGCAGAAGACGCCGTACGACCCGATGAAGGATTTCACCTGGATCCTTCACACGTCGGGCTACACGTTCGGCGTCGTCGTCCGCGCCGATTCGCAGTTCAAGACCTTCAAGGACGTGATCGAATTCGCGCGTGCCAATCCCGGCAAGTTCACCTATGCCACGCCGGGCGCCGGCACCTCGCTGCACATCGGCATGGAGCAGATCGCCCAGAAGGCCGGGGTGAAGTTCACCCACGTGCCGTTCAAGGGCGGCCCGGAAGGCTGGGCGGCGCTCGAGGGCGGCCATGTGATGGCCGATGCCGACGCCACGGGTTGGGCGCCGCTGGTGGATGCCGGCAAGTTCCGCCTGCTCTGCATCTGGACGGAGAAGCGCAATCCCCGCTGGCCCGACGTGCCGACGCTGAACGAGCTTGGCTTCGGCCTCATCCTCGATTCCCCGTTCGGGTTGGCGGGTCCGAAGGGCATGGATCCCGCGGTGGTGAAGAAGCTCCATGACGCCTTCAAGGCCGCCCTCGACGATCCCAAGGTCGTCGAGCTGATGGCCAAGTACGACTACCCGAAGCGCTACATGAACTCGGCGGATTATGCCAAGTTCGCCCAGCAGCAGTTTGACGAGCAGCGCGCGGTCGTCGACCAGCTCGGGTTGGCCAAGAAGAACTGATGATGCTGCGACGCGCCGAGTTCTGGGGCGGGCTCTTCTGGCTGGGCGTCGGTGCCTTCGTCGCCTGGCAGGGTTGGCTGCTCGAATTGGGGACTCTGCGCGAGCCGGGCTCCGGGTTCATGTTCTTCTGGCTGGGCCTCATCATCGCGGCCTTCGCCATCTCCATCGCAATCGGCGGGCTTCGCGGCGAGGGGCCGCTGCTGGCCGATCTCTGGCGGGGCGCCCGCTGGCGCAACGTGCTGCTGGTCGTCCTGGCGCTGATCGCCTTCGGATTCCTGTTCGAGCGGCTGGGGTTCGTGATTTGCAGCCTCGCCTTGCTGCTCTTCCTGATGACGGTGGTCGACCCGGTGCGACCCTCGATCTCGATTCCGGTTTCGCTGATCGCGGCCGTCGGGGTCTGGTACGTCCTCGAGAAGATGCTCCTCGTCCAGTTGCCCAAGGGCACATGGATCGAAGACTTCATCCCGTTCTGATGGGCGCTTGAAATGGACGTCATCGCCGGCCTCGGCCACGGCTTTCTGGTCGCCTTCGATCCGATCAACCTGCTCTACTGCTTCATCGGCGTCTTCATCGGCACGCTGGTCGGCGTGCTGCCGGGCATTGGCCCGGTCTCGGCCATGTCGCTGCTGCTGCCGGTCACCCTCTCGGGCACGCCGGAGTCCGGCATCATCATGATGGCGGGCATCTACTACGGCTCGATGTACGGCGGCTCGACGACGGCGGTGCTGGTCAACATCCCCGGTGAAGCCGCCTCGGTCGTGACCTGCATCGATGGTCACGAGATGGCCAAGCGCGGCCGCGCCGGCCCGGCCCTCGGCATCGCGGCGCTGGGCTCCTTCGTCGCCGGGACGTTCTCCATCGTCGCCCTGATGCTGGTGGCTCCGATGCTGGCCAAGGTCGCGGTGGCGTTCGGCCCGCCCGAGTATTTCAGCCTGATGGTCCTCGGCCTCTCGATCCTGAGCTTCCTGACGCAGGGCTCGATGGCGAAGGCGCTGCTGATGGCGGCGGTCGGCGTGGTCATCGGCCTGGTCGGCCTCGACCAGATCAACGCCATGCCACGGCTCACCTTCGACCGCCTGGAGCTGGTCGATGGGATCGGCCTCATCCCCGTGGTCATGGGGCTGTTCGGCGTCGCCGAGATCCTGACCAACATCGAGCAGCAGATCCGCCGCGACATCGTCCAGTCTCGCATCGGCAGCCTGTGGCCCTCGAGGGAGGACCTGAAGGCCAGCGCCGGACCGGTGGCACGCGGTACGGTGCTCGGCTTCCTGCTGGGCATCCTGCCGGGTGGCGGCGCGGTGATTTCCTCCTTCGCGTCCTACGCGATCGAGAAGAAGCTGTCGCGCACGCCGGAGCGGTTCGGCAAGGGCGCCATCGAGGGCGTGGCCGGGCCGGAATCGGCCAACAATGCCGCTGCCGGAGGCGCGTTCATCCCGTTGATGACGCTGGGCATCCCGCCCAACGTGGTGATGGCGCTGTTGCTGGGCGCCTTCGTCATCCACGGCCTGCAGCCCGGGCCGCTGATGATGAGCCAGAACCCCGCGATCTTCTGGGGAATCGTCGCCAGCATGTATGTCGGCAACATCATGCTGCTCGTTCTCAACATGCCGCTGATCGGCATGTGGGTGCAGGTCCTGAAGGCGCCCTACAAGATCCTGTTCCCGCTGATCCTGATGTTCTGCATCGTCGGCGTGTTCGCCTCGGGTAACGCGGTGTTCGACGTGTTCGTCATGATCGCGACCGGCGTGCTGGGCTATCTGATGCGCAAGTTCGGCTACGAGGCGGCGCCGCTGGTGCTGGCCTTCGTGCTGGGCCCGATGCTCGAGAACAACCTGCGCAAGTCGCTGATCCTGAGCGAGGGGACATTCGACATCTTCGTGGTCCGGCCGATCTCGCTGGTCTGCCTGTTGATCGCCGCGGCCCTGCTGGTCGCGCCACTCCTTCCCGCGCTCCGCAAGAAGCGCGAGAAGGTGGCGCTCGACGCGACCGACTAGCTACTTCGCCTTCAGGAGGTCGGTGACCTTCAGCAGGAGCAGCTCGTTGTCGTCGGACTTGCCCAGCGCGCGGCCCGACGAGAAGGGCAGGTTGTTGTCGTTGCCGACGATGATGTGGTCGGCATCGACTAGGTCGACATTCTCGATGGTGAAAAACGGGAAGGTGAGCGTGCCGTCCTTCGCGCCTGCGCGGGCGACCTTGTTCGGATCCTGGATGTCCATCAGGTCGATGTAGCCCACTTTCTTCACGAAGCCGTCCGCGTCGGCCTGGCCGAGGTCGATCTTGTAGATGCGCTTGAATTTGGCCGGCACGTTGAAGCAGTCGGCCTTGATGGCGCCGTCCTTGCAGGCTTGGGCCACGTCGCCCTCGGTGTCGTCGCGCTCGATGATCAGGCCGGTGCTGGCGTCGATCATGTTGAAGTCGCCTATAGCGTTGGCCGGCGCCTCGAGCGTGTACTTGAAGCTCTTGCCCGTGTACTCGCCCTTGGCCACGTCGAATTCGAGGATGCGCAGGAAGCGCTTGCCGTCCCTGGCCTCGGGCTCGCCGGACTCGGTCAGCAGCGGGCCTTCGAGCAGCGGATAGAGGAACTTGCCGTCGGGGGAGGCCGCCATGCCCTCGAAGCCCTTGCTGCGCCGGACCTCGAACTTCACCGGCCCGGGCACCGCCGGCATCGTGAGCGCCGGATGATCGGGCGAGCGCACGAGCTTGCCGTCGACCTTGGTCTCGAAGATCTGCAGGACCTTGCCGCTCTTGTCGGTCTTGATCAGGTACGGGCCGAACTCTTCGCCGAAGTACAGGAAATCGCCGATCGGCTGCACCGATTCGAGATCGAAGTCGCCGCCGGTCAGATAGCGCTTCGGCGTGTTCTCGTTGACGAGGCGGAACGGCACCTTGCGGTCGGGATCGTGCAGGAAGCCGGTCGACACGCGCTCGACCGCGCCGGTCTTCCAGTCCGGCTTGACGATGTGGAACATCAGCATCGCGTCGGGCGAGTTCGCCTTGCTGCCGAAACCGTTGTCGCTGATCGTCAGATAGGAGCCGTCCGGCAGCTTGCGGATGCCCGAGAAGCCCTGCACCGGCTGGCCCTTGAACGGCAGGCTGAGCCCGGTCGGGCGCGGCGCCGCCTTGTCCGACAGGGCCGACAGGCCCGGCACGCTCTCCGGCGCATCGACCCGCTGGCCGGCGGGCCCGGCGTAGCGGCCGGAAATCTGCAGATCCTGCGGTGCATCGGCGGGCGCCGGGACCAGTGTCATCGCCGGCAGGATCGCATGGCCCTCCAGCGTGGCAGGGTACTTCGTCTGGGCGAGGGTGGGAAAGGCCGCGAGCAGCAGGGCGGTCGCGGAAGCCGCAAACAACAGATGTGTTTTCATGTCCGTCTCTTCATGAGGTGTGACATCCGCCTGCTACAGGCTTCGCGCTACGGTTTACTGACGGTCTTGTGGACGGCCGCGTCGAGCGCGCAGAATCGTAACGGAAACGCCATTGTCGCCCGCTACCTCAGAGGAGCGTTTCCCAGGAGTTCACATGGCCGCCGCACGAGATGACGACGACACCGACCCCGACGATATCGGCGTGAATGCCAGCACCGAGCCGTCGATCGGCGAGCTGATCGAGCGGCGTCTCAGCCGGCGCGATGCGTTGCGCGGCCTGGCCGGCGCCGGCCTGGCGGCCTCGCTCGCCGGGCCGTTTGCCGTCACGGATGCGCAGGCCCAGGCGAACGGCCCCTCGTCGCTCACCTTCAAGGAACTCGGGCATACGCTCGACGACACGCAGCATGTCGCCGAGGGCTACGAGATGCAGGTGCTGATCCGCTGGGGAGATCCGATCCTCGGCGGCGCGACGGGCTTCGACCCGGCCACCTTGACGGCCGCCGAGCAGGAGAAGCGCTTCGGCTACAACAACGACTATCTCGGCCTCTATCCGCTGCCGGCCGGCAGCCGCAGCGGCGACCGCTTCCTGATGGTCGCGAACCACGAATACACCAACCCCAACCTGATGTTCGCCGGCCTGGGCAGCGGCCGCGGCGCGGCGCTCAAGGCCACGAAGGACCAGGTGGCGGTCGAGATGGCGTCGGTCGGCGGCGCGGTCATCGAGATCGCGCGCGACGGTGCGGCCTGGAAGGTGGTGCCCGACAGCAGGTTCGCGCGCCGCCTCTCCGCCACGACGCCGATGGAGATTTCCGGCCCCGCCGCCGGCAACGACAGGCTCAAGACCTCGGCCGATCCCACCGGCACCCGTGTGCTTGGCACTTTCGGCAACTGCGCCGGCGGCAGCACGCCCTGGGGCACGTGGTTGACCTGCGAGGAGAATTTCAACTTCTACTTCGACGGCGAGGCGGCGCGGCTGGCCGACACCGAACTGGGCAAACGCTATGGCGTGGCGCGCGCGACCAACGCCTGGGGCCAGCATGTCGATCGCTTCAACTTCGACAAGGAGCCGAACGAGCCCAATCGCTTCGGCTGGGTGGTCGAGATCGATCCCTACGAGCCCACGTCGTCGCCGGTGAAGCGCACGGCGCTGGGCCGCTTCAAGCATGAGGGTTGCACCTACGCGCTCGCCAAGGACGGGCGGGTGGTCTTCTACAGCGGCGACGACGAGCGGTTCGAGTACGTCTACCGCTTTGTGACCTCGAAGCCGTGGAACCCGAACGATCGCGCGGCAAACAAGAACCTGCTCGACGAAGGCACGCTTTCCGTCGCGCGCTTCGAGGCCGACGGCAAGGTCGTGTGGCTGCCGCTGGTGCAGGGGCAGGGACCGCTGACGCCCGGGAACGGCTTCGCGACCCAGGGCGACGTGCTGGTGAAGACACGCCTAGCCGCCGATCTCCTGAAGCCGACGCCGATGGACCGGCCCGAGGACATCGAGACCAATCCGGTCAACGGCCGTGTCTATGTCGTGCTGACCAACAACGGCCGGCGCAAGCCCGACCAGGTCGACAAGGCCAATCCGCGCGGCCCCAACGATCACGGCCACATCCTCGAAATCGCCCCGAAGGACGGCGACCATGCCGCGGCGGAAGGCACCTGGTCGATCTTCCTGCTGGCTGGCAAGCCCGGTCACGATGCCGGCGCGCGCTATCATCGCGCGACCTCGGAGAATGGCTGGCTGAGCTGCCCCGACAACATCGCCTTCGACAGCAAGGGACGCATCTGGATCGCGACCGACGGTGGGCCATCCGCCGCCGGCGTGGCCGACGGTCTCTACGCCGCCGACACGGCGGGCTTCGGCCGGGCGCTGACGCGCTGCTTCTATCAGGCACCGACGGGCGCCGAAGTCTGCGGGCCGATCTTCACGCCGGACGACGGCACCTTGTTCCTCGCCATCCAGCATCCCGGCGAGGACCGGAATTCGACCTACGAGAAGCCTTCGACGCGCTGGCCCGATTTCAAGGACGGCATGCCACCGCGGCCGTCGGTGATCGCCATCACGAAGAAGGGTGGGGGAGCGATAGGCAGTTAGGACTCATTGGAGCGCGCCACTCCAGCGGCGCTCAGATGAAGTTCTTGTCCATTCTGCACCGACCGAGCTCTCGCGCTTGATGACAAGCGCTGCCGCTCGCCGGTTCAATGTCTGAGGCGTTTACACCTCAGACATTGAACCTGAAGTGAAACACGTCGCCGTCCTTGACGGCGTATTCCTTGCCTTCGAGCCGGAGCTTGCCGGCGTCGCGGGCGCCGGCTTCGCCGTTCAAGGTGACGTAGTCGTCGTAGGCGATCGTCTCGGCGCGGATGAAGCCCTTCTCGAAATCGGTGTGGATCACGCCCGCGGCCTGCGGCGCCCTGGCATCGCGATGGACCGTCCAGGCGCGGGCTTCCTTCGGGCCGACCGTGAAGAAGGTCACGAGGTCGAGCAGGGCGTAGCCCGCGCGCACGACGCGGGCGAGGCCGGTCTCCTCGAGGCCCAGCGACGACAGGTAGTCGGCCTGGTCCTCGGCCGGTAGCTGCGCCACCTCGGCCTCGATGGCGGCCGAGATCACGACCGACGGCATGCCGCGCGACTTGGCGAAGGCCTCGGCCTTGGCGCTGTGCTCGTTGCCGGTCGCGGCCGAGCTCTCCTCGACGTTCAGCACGTACATCATCGGCTTGGCGGTGATGAGCTGCAGGCGGGCGAAGACGGCGCGCTCGTCGTCGGTGAGCTTGGCCTCGCGGGCCGGCTTGCCGTCGCGCAGAGCGTCCAGTGCCTTTTTGACCACGGGGACCTCGGCAGCCGATTCCTTGTCGCCGCCCTTGGCCTTCTTCTCGAGGTTGGGCAGACGCTTCTCCAGGCTGTCCATGTCGGCCAGCATCAGCTCGGTCTCGACGATCTCGGCATCTCGCACCGGATCGACGCTGCCGGACACGTGGGTGACGTCGCCATCCTCGAAGCAGCGCAGCACGTGGGCGATCGCATCGACCTCGCGGATGTTGCCCAGGAACTGGTTGCCCAGCCCCTCGCCGCGCGACGCGCCCTTCACCAGCCCGGCGATGTCGACGAATTCGAGCTGGGTGTTGATGATCTTGGCCGAGCCGGCGATGGTGGCGAGCTTCTCGAGCCGGGGATCCGGCACGGCGACGCGGCCGACATTGGGCTCGATGGTGCAGAACGGATAGTTGGCCGCCTGCGCCGCCTGGGTGGCGGTCAGCGCGTTGAACAGGGTCGACTTGCCGACATTGGGCAGGCCGACGATTCCGCAATTGAAGCCCATGATCTACTCTTTGCTGTCTTTGGCGCCCTTGATGTCGAGGCGGGCCGGAAGATCGGGAGGCGGCGCGAGATGCGCCACCCGGCTCATGTATTTCTCGTCGGCCTTGGCGCCGCCTTCGACCAGCAGCGCCGCTTCCTCGGCCAGCGCGTGCAGCACCTTCGGGACCCATCCGTCCTTCGGGTCGCGCTCGTCGCGCTCGAAGTCGCGCAGCACCCAGTGCAGCACCAGGTCCTTGTGGCCGGGATGGCCGATGCCGATGCGGACGCGGCGATAGTCCTTGCCGACATGGGCGTCGATGTCGCGCAGGCCGTTATGCCCGCCGGCGCCGCCGCCCTTCTTCATGCGCACCCGTCCGGGCGCGATGTCGAGTTCGTCGTGGAAGACGACCAGCCGGTCGAGCGGCACCTTGAGGAAGCGTACGGCCTCGCCCACGGCTTTGCTCGATTCGTTCATGAACGTCATGGGTTTCAGGGCGATGACGCGCTCGCCGCCGAGATGGCCTTCGGCCACTTCGCCGTTGAAGCGCGCACGCCACGGGGAGAAGACACGGCGGCGGACGATCTCGTCCACCGCCATGAATCCCACATTGTGCCGGTGCCCCGCATAGCGCGGCCCGGGATTGCCGAGCCCGACCAGCAGAAGCATCGACGAAGCGGAGCCTTCGCCCGCTCGTTACTTCTTCGCCGGGGCGGGAGCGGCCTTGCCGCCCGCCGCAGCGCCCGCCGCCGGAGCGGCGCCGGCCGCCGGCGCGGCGCCTTCGGCCGTCGCTTCCGTCGTGGCCGCTTCGCGCGCCACGGTCGGCGCGGCGATCGAGGCCACGGTGGCGTTCTTGTCGCGGCTCACCACGCGGGCGCTCTCGGGAATGTTGAGCGCCGACATGTGGATCGAGTGACCGATCTCGAGGCCGGTCAGGTCGACTTCGAAGACTTCCGGAATCGAATCGGCCCGGGTGCGCAGCGTGATCTCGTGCATGACCACGTTGAGCACGCCGCCGCGCTTGATGCCGGGCGAGGCCAGCTCGTTGCGGAAGCGCACGGGGACCTGCACGGTGATGATCGAGTCGGGCCCGATGCGCAGGAAGTCGAGATGCAGAGGCTTGTCCGTCACCGGATCGACCTGCACGTCGCGCGGCAGGACGTCGAAGTCCGTGCCATCGACGGCGATCTTCATGCGGTGATTGAAGTAGCCTTCCTTGTGAATCTCGCGTTCGATCGTCTTCGGTTCGACGGCGATCATCACGGGCGGCTGCTTGTCGCCGTAGATCACGGCGGGAATCAGTCCTTCGCGACGGCTGGAACGGGCGCCCCCTTTGCCGGCCCGGTCCCGCATCTTCGCGACGACTTTGGTCGTCTCTGCCATTTCAATTCTCCTTGGGTTGCTCTCTCATCGCGGCGTGGCCTCCAGGGGTGCCCATCGCCGGATCTCTTGAATTTCTAGTCGAACAGGCTCGAAACGGACGCCTCGTCGGTGATGCGCCGCATCGCCTCGGCCATCAGGGACGCAATGCTGAGCGGCCGGATGTTCGGCGACACGCGCACCGCCTCGGTGGGCATGATCGAATCGGTGATCACCATCTTCTCGATCGGCGAGGCCGCGACGCGGGCGACCGCGCCGCCCGACAGCACGCCGTGGGTAATGTAGGCCGACACCGACGTGGCGCCTTGGTCCATCAGGGCGACGGCTGCGTTGCAGAGCGTGCCGCCGGAATCGACGATGTCGTCGATCAGGATGCAGTCGCGGTTCTTCACGTCGCCGATCACGTTCATGACCTCGCTGACACCGGCCGCCTCGCGGCGCTTGTCGATGATGGCGAGGTCGGCGTCGATGCGCTTGGCGATGGCGCGGGCACGCACCACGCCGCCGGTGTCGGGCGACACGACGGTGAGGCTGCGGTTGGCGAAGGTCTCCTTGATGTCCTTGGAGAAGACCGGGCCGGCATAGAGATTGTCGAGCGGGATGTCGAAGAAGCCCTGGATCTGGCCGGCATGCAGGTCGAGCGTCAGGACGCGATGGGCGCCGGCATGGGTGATCAGGTTCGCGACCAGCTTGGCCGAGATCGGCGTGCGCGAGCCGGTGCGGCGGTCCTGGCGGGCATAGCCGAAATAGGGGATCACCGCGGTGATGCGGCGAGCCGAGCTGCGGCGCAGCGCATCGATGGTGATCAGCAGTTCCATCAGATGGTCGTTCGCCGGGAAGCTCGTCGACTGGATGACGAAAACGTCCTCGCCGCGGACATTCTCCAGGATCTCGACGAAGATCTCATTGTCGGAGAAGCGGCGGATATTGGCCTTGACCAGCGGCAAGGCCAGCTTGGCGGAAATGGCTTCGGCCAGCGGTTTGTTGCTGTTGCCGGTGAGAATCTTCATGAATCGCTGCCCTCGCGCCGGGGCTGGATGCCGTTAAGTCGTTGATCCAAAACGACAAAACGGCCATCCCTGGCCGCGACGGGGCGGAACATACCAATGAGTCGGAGCGCTGTAAACGCCCTGAAATACGGGTCTTTCGCCGCTCCCGACCGGCCCCGCCGCCAGGCCGCCCGCCTCAGGCGTGCGGGTTGGCGACGAACGGCCACTGCGTCTTGTCGGCCTTGGTGTAGGGCAGCAGCGACCAGTCCGGCACCAAGGCGCCCGGCGCGGCGACATAGACCACCTCGCTGGCGATCGGCGCGTAGGCGGCGTGGAAGTGCTGCATCGACTTCACGACGACGACCTTCTTGGTCGAGGGATCGATGCCGAGCTTGGTGAAGCAGTCGAGGCTGTGGCACTGCGAGCGCGTGGAGTTGACGATGACGGTCACCCCCTCGATCTGCAGCGCCGCCGCGTCGCCGATCGGGCTGGTGCCCTTGCGGGCGCCGCCGAACTGGATGAACACGTTCTTCTCGAGCTTCAGCACCCGGGCGCGTGCATCGACCGGCGCACCCGATTGCGGGCCGAGCTTGCCGCCGAGGCGGATGTCGAGCTCGGCGCCTTCGCCGACCTCGAAGGCGAGCTTCACCGCGCCGGGATCCCAGAACATGGCGATCGCGGCGTCCTTCACCTTGCCGTCGAGCAGCGCCTTCAGGATGAAGGTCGAATCCGAGGCGGCACCGCCGCCGGCATTGTCCGACACGTCGGCCAGCACCATCGGTTTCGGCAGGTTGTGCGAGCTGACCCGCGCCATGGCGGCCTCAAGCGTCACGTAGGGCGGCTGGGTGGCCTCGCGCATGGCGAAGAACTCCTGGCCCAGCTCCTTCGCGAGTTTCTCGGCCTTCGCCTTGTCGCCGTCGGTGATGGCGATGATGCGGCTGCTCATTTCCCTGATGTCCGACCACGGAAAGCCGTGCGCGATGGAGAGCGAGAGCACGCCGTCCTTGCCTTCCATGGCCATCAGCTTGTCGACGAAGCTGCGCATCGGCTGGCGCGTGGTGTGGAACACGCCGATCATGCGGCAGTCCCAGGTCGCCATCACCGGCTTCGTGCGGCCCTCGATCGCTCCTTCCATGACGTTGAACAGATCGTCGGCGCGGTCCGACACGTCGACATGCGGATATTCCTTGAACAGCACCAGCGCCGTGGCGTCGCGCATCGTGCCTTCGCCGATGTTGCAGTGCAGATCGAGCTCGACACCGACGGGAACGTCCGGCCCCACCACCTTGCGTACATGGGCGAGCAGGTCGCTTTCGCAATCGTCATAGCCTTCGGCCACCATGGCGCCGTGCATCGAGAGGAACACGGCGTCGACCGGCATTGCGGCCTTGAGGTCGCTGATGATTTCGTCGCGGAACGCCTCGTAGACCTTCTTCACCGTCTTGCCCGCGGGCTGGGCGAAGGCGCACAGGCTCTCGACCACCTGCCAGCCCTTGGCCTCCGAGCGCTTGCGCCAGACGTCGAGCGGCGCGCCGAACATCGGCACCTTGTCGCCGTAGCTGCCCTTGCGGAACAGGCAGGTCTCCTCGAACAGGCCGAGGCCGGTCGGGATCGAGGCAAAGGTGTTGGTCTCGGTGCCGAGGCACGCGGTGAAGATCTTCTTCATCTCGAATTCCGGAACTCTCTGAGGGGAGGGACGACAGGGCGGCAACTCTACCGGCGTGCCCGACGAGGGCCAAGCTCATCTGCGTTCACGCCGCCAGCGCCCGGTCCATCAGCGCCGTCTCGCTGTTGCCGAGATCGGCGCTGCCGAACTGCGCGAAAGGCGAGCCGCCCAGCCGCGTCTCGGCGTAGAGCGCGGCAAAGGGCGAACTTGCCTCGACCAGCGCGGCCACGGCGGCGAGCTTTGCCAGGCTCTCGCAGACGAAACGCGCGCGCCGCTCGGCGGCGCCGGACTTCAGCGTCCGTTCCAGCCCCTGCGCCAGCGGAGCGGCCTTAAAGGCCTGGTCGGCGGTGCGTACGAGGCGCGAGAGCGTATCGGTTGCCGCTTCCGGGTGACGGCCGGCGGCGCGCAGCACGTCGAGCGCCATCACGTTGCCCGAGCCTTCCCAGATGGCGTTGAGCGGCGATTCGCGGAAGTAGCGCGCCAGCGGCAGGTCCTCGGTGTAGCCGTTGCCGCCCAGGCATTCGAGCGATTCGGAGACGAGCTGCGGCGTGCTCTTGCAGACGAGGAACTTCACGGCGGGCGTGAGCAGCCGGGCGTAGGCGGCTTCGCGTGGATCGTGGGCAGCCTGCCCGGCGGCGCGGATCAGGCGGAACACCAGCGCCACCTGCGCCTCGATCTCCAGCGCCATGTCGGCAGCGACCGCGCGCATCGCCGGCTGGTCGGCGAGCCGGCGCTGGAAGACCGAGCGGTTGCGGATGTGGTGGATCGCCTGGCTCAGTGCGATGCGCGACTGGCCGGCCGAGGCGATGGCGCAGTCGAGGCGCGTCAGGTTCACCATCTCGATGATGGTGCGCACGCCCGCGCCCTCCGGCCCGACCCGCTCGGCCCAGGCGCCATGGAACTCGACCTCGGAGGAGGCATTCGACTTGTTGCCGAGCTTGTCCTTCAGCCGCTGGAAGCGGATCGCGTTCTGCGAACCGTCGGGCCGGTAACGTGGCATCAGGTAACAGGTGAGGCCGGCTTCGGCTTGGGCGAGGACGAGGAACGCATCGCACATCGGCGCCGACATGAACCATTTGTGCCCGCTGATCTCGACATGGTCGCCGTGCGTCGTTGCGCTCGTGATGTTGGCGCGCACGTCGGTGCCACCCTGTCGCTCGGTCATGCCCATGCCGAGCGTCACGCCGGTCTTCTCCCACCACGGCAGCGGCCGCGGATCGTAGGTCCGGGTCTGGATCTTCGGCAGCCACTTCGCGAGCAGCGCCGGCTCGGCGCGCAACGCACCGATGCAGGCATGCGTCATGGTGATGGGGCACATATGGCCGCTCTCGGCCTGGGTCGCGAGATAGAGGCGCACCGCGCGGGCCGCCATCGGCGCCGGCTGGTCGCTGCCGTCATGGGCCGAGGCATGGATGCCGTGGCCGATGCTCTTCCGCATCAGCGCGTGATAGGCGGGATGGAATTCAACCAGGTCGAGGCGGTTGCCCTTGCCGTCCATGGTGCGCAGCCGGGGCGGGTTCTCGTTGGCCAGGCGCCCGAGGTCGAGCGTGTCGGCCGCGCCATAGTCCCGGCCGCAGGCGGACAGGGATGCGAGGTCGAGCCCCGCATGCCCGGCCGCCTCGGCCAGCGGCCGGTCGGCCGAGAACAGGTCGATGTCGCCGAAGGAAGGCGACTGGTTGAACGATGCGTCTTCGAGGAAGCCGGAAGCCATGAAGCCAGTCTGAACCTGCCATCCCCGGGACGGCAAGCAGCGCCTGGCCGCCTGTGCTATGGGACCGCCATGCAGCTCGATTCCCTTACCGCCGTCAGTGCCGTCGACGGCCGCTACCGCCCGACTTCCGAGGCGTTGGCCGGCTATTTCAGCGAATTCGCCCTCATGAAGATGCGGGTCCTCGTGGAGTGCGAATATCTCGCCGCCCTCACGGAGACCCGGGGCGTCGGCATTCGCCCGCTCACGGCCGCCGAAAAAGGGTTGCTGAAGGCGCTGCCGGACATCTCGGTCGAGGATGCGCGGATCATCCGGAAGTTCGAACGCGAGGGCCATGCCGGCATCCCGGCGACCAACCACGACGTGAAGGCGGTCGAGTACTTCATCAAGTTGAGGCTGAAGGATTCGAGTCTCTCGGACGTGCTGGAGTGGGTGCATTTCGCGCTGACGTCGGAGGACGTGAACAGCACGGCCCATGCGCTCTGCCTGCGCGGTGCGGTGGAGGCGGTGATGCTGCCGTCGCTCGCCAAGGTCGCGAAGGAGATCGAGGGGCTCGCCCGCCGGCACGCCGACACCGCCATGCTGGCGCGCACGCACGGCCAGAGCGCCACGCCCACGACCTTCGGCAAGGAGATGAACGTCTTCGCGACGCGCCTTGCCCGCCAGGTCGCCACGCTCGCCCGCAACCCCGTGCTGGTGAAGTGGGGTGGCCCCACGGCCAACTACAACGCCCAGACGGTGGCGCTGCCGCAGGTCGACTGGCTGGCCTTCGCGCACGCCTTCGTCGAACGGCTGAATGAACCTGGCCCGGCCGGACCGCATCCGGTGCGCCTCGTGCTCAACGAGGTGACGACCCAGATCGAACCGCACGACACGTTCGCGGAGATGTTCGACGCGCTGCGCCGCATCAATACCATCCTGATCGACCTGTCGCAGGACATGTGGCGCTACATCTCCGACGGCTGGGTGACGCAGAAGCCGAAGGAGGGCGAGATCGGCTCATCGGCGATGCCGCACAAGGTCAACCCGATCGACTTCGAGAATGCCGAGGGGAACTTCGGGGTTGCCAACGCCCTGTTCGAGCATCTCTCGCGCAAGCTGCCGATCTCGCGCCTGCAGCGCGATCTTTCGGACTCGACGGTCGCCCGCACCTTCGGCACGGCCTTCGCCCATGCGCTGATCGGCTACGGCGCGCTCCTGCGCGGCTTCGGCAAGGTGAGCGTGAACGAGGCGGCCCTCACGGAGGCGCTGCGGGCGCATCCCGAGGTGCTGGCCGAGGCGATCCAGACGGTGCTGCGTGTCGCCGGGGTCGAGATGCCCTACGAGAAGCTCAAGGAGCTGACGCGAGGCCGGCAGGTGACGCTGGCCGATTTCGCCACCTTCATCGACGGACTCGACGTGGCGCCCGACCTGAAGGCACAGCTGCGGGCGCTGCGGCCGGAAACCTATACCGGCCTCGCCGGCCTGCTGGCGAAGAAGTAACGGCTCCGGGTCTCCTCCACCGCCGACGGGTGGAGGAAACCCGGAAGGCGGCTCAGGCGGCGAACTTGCCGAATTCCCAGTGGCGGCCGGGGGCGGCGGCGAACAGGGCCTTGGTGTACTCGGCCTTGGGCGAACCGAAGACCTGCTCGGCCGAGCCGTACTCGACGACGCGGCCCTTGCTCATCACCGCCACGTAGTCGCAGATCTGGGCGGCAACGCGCAGATCGTGGGTGATGAACAGCACGGCGAGGTTCAGGCGGACGCGGATCTCGTCCAGCAGCTCCAGCACCTGCTTCTGCACCGACACGTCGAGCGCCGACACGGCCTCGTCGGCGATCAGCAGTTCCGGCTCCATGGCGAGCGCGCGCGCAATGCAGATGCGCTGGCGCTGGCCGCCCGAGAACTGGTGGGGAAAGCGGTCGAGCGCGTTGGGGTCGAGCCGCACCGTCTCCATCAGCTTGCGCGCGCGGGCCATCGCCTCGTCGCGGCTGAGGCCGAAGTTCATCGGGCCCTCGATGATGAAGTCGCCCACGGTGATGCGCGGGTTCATCGAGCGGTAGGGATCCTGGAAGACGATCTGCACGCGGCGGCGATGCGGCCGCAGCTTGCCCGCCGACATGGTCGCGATCTCGGTGTCGCCGAGATAGACCTTGCCCTCGGTGGGATCGATCAGGCGGGCGATGCAGCGCGCGACGGTCGACTTGCCCGAGCCGGACTCGCCCACGATGCCCAGGGTCTCGCCCCTGCGGATGTCGAGATCGACGTCCACGGCGGCCTTCACGACCCGCGCCTTCTGGAAGAAGGAGCTGCCCGTATAGGTCTTGCCGAGCTTCTCGGTGCGCAGGACGGTGGTGCCGTCGCGCCGCACGCCGCGATGCACGGGCGTGATCGACGGCACCGAGGAGATCAGCATCTTGGTGTAGCCCTGCACCGGCCGCGACAGGATCTGCTCGGTCGGCCCCATCTCGACCAGCTCGCCCCAGCGCAGCACGGCCACGCGATGGGCGATCTCGGCCACGACACCGAAATCGTGGGTGATGAACAGCACGCCGGTGCCCTGGCCCGCCTGCAGTTCGGCCACGAGCTTCAGGATCTCGGCCTGCGTGGTGACGTCCAGGGCTGTGGTCGGTTCGTCGGCGATCAGCAGCACCGGATCGAGCACCAGCGCCATGGCGATCATGATGCGCTGGCGCTGGCCGCCGGAGAGTTGGTGCGGATAGGAGGCGTAGATGCGCTCCGGCTCCGGCAGCTTCACGCGGTCCAGGATGGCGATGATCTTCGCCTTGCGCGTCGCGGCGTCGAGCTGGGTGTGCGTGCTCAACACTTCGTCGATCTGCTCGCCGCAGGTCATGACGGGATTGAGCGCCGTCATCGGCTCCTGGAAGATCATCGACATGCGCGTGCAGCGCAGCTCGCGCAGCCGGTCCTCGCTGGCCGTCAGGATGTTCTCGCCCTGCAGGAGAATCTCGCCCGAGGTCGGCTTCAGTGCCTTGGCGAGCAGGCCCATCACCGTGAAGGCGATCACCGACTTGCCCGAACCGGATTCGCCCACGAGACAGACGATCTCGCCGGGATTGACGGTGAAGCTCACCTTTTCGACGGCATGCACCCGGTCGCCGCCCTTGGGCAGGGCGACGCTGAGGTTGCGGACTTCGAGGACGGGTTGCTTGGTTTCGGTCGACATCAGACTTTCTTGCTCATCTTCGGGTCGAGCGTGTCGCGCAGACCGTCGCCCATGATGTTGATGGCCAGCACCGTCAAGGCAAGGAAGATGCCGGGATAGAGGATGTTGTGCGGGAACACGCGGAACAGCGTGCGGCCCTCGGCCATGATGTTGCCCCAGCTCGGGATTTCCGGCGGGATGCCGATGCCGAGGAAGGACAGCGCGGCCTCCGTGAGGATCGCGGCGGCGGCGAGGAAGGTGCCCTGCACGATCAGGGGCGCCACAGTATTGGGCAGGATGTGACGGAACATCAGGATCCAGGTCGGGGTGCCGACCGAGATCGCGCCCTCGACGTAGGGTTCCTCGCGCACCGTGAGCACGATCGAGCGCACCAGTCGCACCACGCGCGGCACGTCTGGCACGACGATGGCGAAGACGACGGTGATCAGGCCGGCGCGCCAGATCGACACGAGGGCGATCGCGAGCAAGATGCCCGGGATCGCCATCAACCCATCCATGATGCGCATGATGATCCCGTCGGCCCATCTGATGTAGCCGGACACCAGGCCGATCACCATGCCGATGGCGACGGAGATGACGGACACGGCGACACCGACCGCCAGCGACACGCGCGCACCGTACAGCACGCGGCTGTAGACGTCGCGGCCCAGGCTGTCGGTGCCCATGATCGCGACGCGCTTCATGGTCGTCCCGTCGTCCAGGCGATAGGTGATCTCGGTTCCCGGCTTCTTGTTGCGGGCGGCCGGATCGATGCGCTGCGGATCCACGGTGCCGAGGAACGGCGCCAGGATGGCGATCAGCAGCATGGTGAGCAGGATGACGCCGCCGATGATCACGTTCGGGTTGCGGATGGCAACGAGCCAAAGGCTCTTGCGCTTGGTCGACGCCGCCGCAATCGAGGCGGAGTCGACGGCTTCTTCAGTGATCGCGCTCAATACCGGATCCTCGGGTCGAACAGGGTGTAGCTGATGTCGATGAGCAGGTTGATCACGACATAGACGACGGAGAAGAGAAGAATGACGGTCTGGATGGTCGGGAAGTCGCGGCTCAGCACCGCTTCGACCGTGAGGCGGCCGAGACCGGGCAGGCCGAAGACGCTTTCCGTGACCACCGCGCCGCCGATCAGGATGGCGATGCCGAGGCCGATCACGGTGAGGATCGGCACGGCGGCGTTACGCAGCGCATGCCGCATCAGCACGACGCGGTTGGACAGGCCCTTGGCGCGCGCGGTGCGGATGTAGTCCTCGTTCAGCACTTCGAGCACCGAGGCGCGCGTGATGCGCGAGATCAGGGCGATGAAGCCGACCGACAAAGTGAGCGACGGCAGCACCATGCGCTCGAGGAACTGCCAGAAATTGACCCCGATGCGGACATAGCCCTGCACCGGCAGCCAGCCCAGCTCGATGGCGAAGACGTAGATCAGGCAGTAGCCGATCACGAAACCCGGCACCGAGAAGCCCAGCACCGAGAAGCCCATCACCGCGCGGTCGAGCAGGGAGCCCTGGCGATAGGCCGCCATGACGCCGATCGGCACCGAAACGCTGACGGCGAAGAGGAGCGTGCAGATCGCCAGCGCAAGAGTCGGTTCGACCCTCTGCGCGATCAGCTCGGCGACGGTCTTCTTGAAGAAGAAGCTCTCGCCGAAATTGCCCTGCAGGACATTGCCGATCCAGATGGCGAACTGCGTCCAGATCGGCTCGTCGAGGCCGAGCTTGGTGCGGATGTCCGCGATCTGGTCCGACGTGGCGTTGTCGCCGGCGATGACCGCGGCGGGATCGCCCGGCGTCAATCGCAGCATGAGAAAGACGAAGACAGCCACCACCGCCAGGACGGGGATGATGGCTATGAGACGACGGGCAATAAAGTCGAGCATTTTCCCTCTGTATGTCACCTCAGCGGAGCGAGATCCTTCGCTCCGCTCAGGATGACAGCGCGGACGCCGAACGGCGTCCTTGCTGTCACTTCTTCTCGATGTTCCACATCACCGGGACCGGCGCCTTCAGCCAGCCCGAGATGTTGGAGCGCATGGCGCCGGGTCCGTACCATTGACCGACCCAGCCATACTGCGCCGTCTGCAAGGCCCGGGCCTGAACGGCGGCGGCGAGCTCCTTGTTCTTCACCGGGTCGGTCTCCTTGGCGTAGGCGTCGCGCAGCTTCTCCATCTCCGGATCGTTCGGCCAGCCGAACCATGCCTTGTCGCCGTTCGCCACCATGTAGGAGGTCGAGATCGGGTTCAGGATGTCGGCCGCCACCGAGAATGTGTGGAACAGGTTCCAGCCACCCTGGCTCACGGGTCCCTTGTTGGTTCGACGCGTGACCACGGTTTGCCAGTCCATCGACTGCATGTCGACCTTGAACCCACCCTGTTCGAGCAGCGCCTTCGTCACAGGGGCCATGTTGGTGAGGACCGGCAGGGTGGTCGACTGCAGCAGCACGATCGGCGTGCCGTCGTAGCCCGCTTCCTTCAGCAGCGCCTTCGACTTCTCGAAGTTCGGCTTCACGAACAGGTCGCCCGGCGCGTTGACGGCGTTGGGCGTGCCGCAGATGAAGGCTGCGGTGCAGACCTTGTAGAACTCAGGCTCGCCGACGGTCGCCTTGAGATAGTCCTCCTGGCGGATCGACAGCAGCGCCGCCTCACGGATCTTCGCATTGTTGAACGGCGGCTGGAGCCAGTTCATGCGGAAGATGAACTGGTGGCCGAGCGGGTTCCAGTTGAAGAGCGTGACGCCCTTTTCCTTCTTGAGGATCGGGATCAGGTCGTGCGGCGGCTGCTCGATGACGTCGATCTCGCCCGCGGCGATGGCGTTCACCTGCTGCTGCGGATCGGGCATCTCGATGATCTCGACCCGATCGACCTTGACGACCTTGCCGCCGGCGAGACCCGAGGGTGGCTCGGCGCGGGGCTTGTACTTGGCGTTCTTGACGTAGACGTGCTTCTCGCCCGGCTTGGACTCGGCGTTCACGTAGATGAACGGGCCCGAGCCGATCTGGCTGTCGATCTGCTTGAAGGGATCGGTGTCGGCGACCCGCTTCGGCATCATGAACGGAACCTGCGACGACGGCTTGCCGAGCGAATCGAGCACCAGGCCGTAGGGCTCCTTCAGCACCATCTGGAAGGTCTTGGGATCGACCTCCTTGAACTCCTTCACGAAGTCCATGAGCTTCTGGCCCATCGAGTCGCGGGCGCCCCAGCGCTTGATCGAGGCGATGCAGTCCTCGGACGTCACCGGCTTGCCGTCATGCCACTCGAGGCCGTCGCGCAGGGTGAAGGTCCACACCGTCTTGTCGGCGGAGACTTCGTACTTGTCGACCATCTGCGGCTTGATGGCGTTGTTCTCGTCGGACGCGAACAGCGTGTCGTAGACGAAGTAGCCGTGGTTGCGGGTGACGTAGGCCGTCGTCCAGATCGGATCGAGGATCGTCAGGTTGCCGTTCTGCACGAACTTGACGACCTTGCCCTGGGCCAGCACAGGCCCCGCACTCGACAGGATCGCGCCGGCCACCATGGCCGCGAGCGTCCGCTTCATCACCTTTTTCATACAGCCCCCTCCGGGTTTCTTCCCCATCGAAGAAGGCAGGGACCGCCCGCCTTCGTCGATGGGCGCGCGGGGCAGGACCCCGCGCGCGGATCGAGCTACTTCTTGGTGACGTTCCAGAACACCGGCACCGGCGCCGTCAGGTTGCCGTCGATGTTGCTGCGGCGGGCCAGCGGCGCGTACCACTGGCCGACGTTGATGTGGGTCGGATGGTTGACCCAGTACTTCTGCAGTTCCTCGACGATCTGCTTCTGCTTCGCCGGGTCCGTCTCCTTGGCGAACTGGTCGCGATACTTCTCGATCGTCGCGTCGCACGGCCAGCCGAACATGGCCTTGTCGCACGAGGAATTGAAGAAGCCGGCCATCACCGGATTGAGGATGTCGGCGGCCACCCACGAGGTGAGGAAGGCGTGCCAGCCGCCGGCATTGGGCGGGTCCTTCTTGACGCGGCGCGCGACCAGCGTCTGCCAGTCCATCGACACCATGTCGACCTTGAAGCCGGCGCGCTCCATCTGCGCCTTGGCGACCGGGGCGAGGTTGGTGAGGACCTGCAGGTCGGTCGACTGCATCAGCACGATCGGCGTGCCGTCGTAGCCGGCTTCCGTGAGGAGCTGCTTGGCCTTGGCGGCGTTGCCGTTCAGGACGTCGGCCATGCCGGCGTCGGTCGCCAGCGGGGTGCCGCAGACGAACGGTGCCTTGCAGACCTTGTACCATTGCGGATCGCCGATCGTGGCCTTTAGGAAGTCCTCCTGGGCGAAGGCCACGAACACGGCATGGCGGATCTTCGCGTTGTCGAAGGGCTTGGCCGTGCTGTTGAAGCGGAAGGTGTACTGATTGCCTGTCGGATTGAAGCTGAGCAGCTTGATGTTCTTGTCCTTGGCAAGCAGCGGCAGCAGGTCATGGCCGGGCGATTCGATCATGTCGATCTCGCCGTTCTGCAGCGCCGCGACCTGGGTCTGGATGTCCGGCATTGCGATCCATTCGACGCGGTCGACCTTGACCACCTTGCCGCCGGCCAGGCCGTTGGCCGGTTCGGCGCGCGGCTTGTACTTGGTGTTCTTGACGTAGACGATCTTCTCGCCGGGCTTCCACTCGTCGCCCTTGAAGACGAACGGGCCGGAGCCGATCACGTCCTCGAGCTTGATCTGCTGCATCGGGTCGGTTTCGGCCGTCTTCTTCGGCATCATGAACGGCACGTTCGACGACGGCTTGCCGAGCGACTGCAGCACGAGGCCGTACGGCTCCTTCATCTTCAGCTTGAACGTCTTGGCGTCGACGACCTCGAGCCCTTCGGCCGACGCCATCAGCTTCTGGCCCATCGAATCGCGGGCGGCCCAGCGCTTGATCGAGGCGACGCAGTCTTCCGCCGTCACCGGCTTGCCGTCATGCCATTCGAGACCGTCGCGCAGCGTGAAGGTCCAGGTCAGCTTGTCCGCGGAGTTCTCATACTTGTCGACCATCTGCGGCTTGACGTCGAACTTCTCGTCCATGGCGAACAGCGTGTCCCACACCATGTAGCCGTGGTTGCGCTGGATGTAGGCCGTGGTCCAGATCGGATCGAGGATCTTCACGTCCGAGTGCATCACGACCTTGAGCGTCTGGGCCTGCACCGGTGCAGCGGCCATGACGCCACCGAGACCCGCTGCAGCGACGACGGCCAATGCCGACTTCCTGAATGAAAACATGGTTTCTTGGCTCCCTGTCACGCGGCCATTTTTTGTCCTCGCACGAACTTGCAAGAATCGAGCCGCCCCGCCGGACAGTAGCAGTCGGAAGCCCCCCTCTGACAAGCCGATTCAGAAGCTGCGCAGACGTCAGCGCTGCTTGTTCAGCGCCTGCTCGAGCAGCTGGAGAACCCCTTCGGAGGCAGCGGAGGCGACGATGTCCCCGAATCCCGCCCATGAACCCTTGGCTGCAGCGAGCGGCACGGGATTGGACTGCTCGATATCGCCGACATTCCTGCCGGCCGGATCCTTCACGACCCATTTGACGACGAGCCTGGCCATGCGGTCGTCGATCGGCGTCATGTTGACCGTACCGACCACTGTGAACGCGCCTTCTTCCGCCTGGTCGACGATCACGAGCTTGCTCGATCCAAGCGCACGCCGCATGCCCGACGTCAGCTGGCGGTTGCCGTCGGATGGCGCCCCGGTGACGGCTGCGACCAGCACCTTGACCTGGGCCTCGGCGGGCTTGGCCGCGACCGGTGTCGGAACGGTCGTGGTGGTGGGCGGCCCGTCCGTCGGCGCAGCTGGCGCGGCCGTGGGGTCGGGCGGGAACTCGTAGGGGATGGTGACGCCCGCGGCGACCTGGCCGGGCGCTCGCGGGATGAAATTGGGCGGCTTGCCGATCAGGGTCGCGACCCGCGGCGCGGCCTGCTGCGCGATGCGCGAGATCAGGCGCTCGGCCTGCTCGGCATAATCCTCGGGCGGGGCCCGGGTCTTCACGGTCGCCGGTTCGTCGGTGCGCGGCTTGCCGCGGATGCGCCAGTCCACCTGGACTTCGATCGACATGCCGGCGTCGCGGGTGCTCATCACGCCGTCGACGTGGATCGGCGCCTCGGCGGGGTCCACCGCGGCCACGATCCCGTAGGACTGCAGTTCGATCGCGAGGGCGGCGGCGACCCGCTCGCCCATCTCGGGCGGCATGTTGCGCGGCGGGCTGATCGCCACCTCGACCTTGTCGCGGATCTGGCGCCCGTAGGAAACCGTGGACGGACCGGGCTCGTAGGGTCTGGGCGAGCCGCTGCACGCCGCGAGGGCGAGCAGGCAGAGCAGCATCACAACATGGCGCATGTCGCGACGACCCCGAGCAGGCAGCAGACCATCAGAATGATGAAGTAGGGCACGTCAGGCCGAGAGGGCGATCGCCGACAGGCCGCGCCCATAGTCGCGCACGCCCTGCAGGGTGTTGCGACGGTAGCTGAAGAAGTCGTCGGTGCCGGTCAGCGTGTCGTGGCCGGTGGCGGTCACGGCGACGCCGTTGCGCGCGATCCGGTGCACGAGATAGCCCGGCAGGTCGAACATGAAATGGCCGGTGCGGGTCGCGGTCCGGAAGAAGGCGGCGTTCGCTGCGTCCTGGGCGAGGAACGGCGCCGGGAACTCAGGCCCGACCTCGTAGGAGTGCGGCCCGATGCAGGGACCGACCACGACCCGGATGCGCTCGCGCCGGGCGCCGAGCTTCTCCATCGCCACGATGGTGGCGTCCACGATGCCGCCCAGCGCGCCTTTCCAGCCGGCATGCGCCGCGCCGATCACCGAGGCCTGGCCGTCGGCCAGCAGCACCGGCGCGCAATCGGCCGCCATGACGCCCAGCACCACTCCCGGCCGGTCGGTCACGAGGCCATCGGCCTTCGGCGCGCCCGGCGACGTCCAGCGTTCGTCGGCAACGGTCAGCACGTCGGTCGAGTGGGTCTGGTGCACCGTCTGCAGGTCGGGCTCGTCGAGGCCGAACTGTTCGGCCACGCGGCGGCGGTTCTCGCGCACATTGTCGGGCGAATCGCCCGAGCCGTAGCCGCAGTTCAGCGAAGAATAGAGACCGGTGCTCACGCCGCCCCGGCGGGTGAAGAAGCGATGCTGCACCCCGTCGAGGGCGGCGAGGGTCTGGGCCTGGATCATCTATTGGTCCGAGAGGGCTTCGTCCGAGGGGGTGTCCATAAAGCCGGCTGGTGGAGCGCTCTTGCCGTCGCCGAGGGCCAGCACGCGGAAGAGGGTGCCCATTTGGTCGGGCGCGATCAAGCGGGCCGATGCCGCATCGATTGCGACGGCCTGCGCGGCATTTGCACGGCGCTTCAGGGCCTGCGCCCGCGCGGGAAGACCGAGTCGGTACAGGAACTCGCCCTGGCTCACCGGCCCATGGGTCGCGACGCCGGAGGAAGCGGCGAGGGCCGCGAAGTCGACATGGGCGCTGAGGTCGGTTTCGCCGGGCCGGTCGAGGATGCCCGCACCCCGGTGGCCGCGCACTGCCTGCAGCGAGGCCGCGCGGCCGGCGCTCTCCAGCCCATAGTCGATGATGAGGGCCCATCCGCCGTCTCGGGCGATGCGTGCGCCGATCGCGCCGGCGAGCGACCGCCCGGCTTCGCTGAGTTCGGCCTCGGCGCCTTCGGCGGCATCGGGCAGCAGCGAGGCGAAGGGCGTGTTGCCCGGCGCCAGGGCCAGCCGCAGCCCGCCCTGCTCGTCGAGGCCGACCATGCGCTCGCGCCAGCCCTGGGCGGTGCGATGGAACTGGCGGACCGGCAGCGCATCGAAGAATTCGTTGGCCACCAGCAGCAGCGGTCCGTCGGGCACTTCGTCGAAGCGCTCATGCCATGTCGGATGGTGGGCCTGCAGGGCCGCGCGCTGGGCCTCGCGCAGCGGCGCATTGGTGTCGACGAGATGCAGGTCGATCGCGGCATGGAAGCCCGGCACGCCGCGCGTCGCCCGCAGCGCGTCGGCCATCAGGGTGCCGCGACCGGGGCCGAGCTCGACCAGCCGCACGGGGGACGGCCGGCCCATCGCCAGCCAGCGTTCGGCCAGCCAGGCGCCGATCAGCTCGCCGAACATCTGCGAGATTTCCGGCGCGGTCGTGAAGTCGCCGGCGGCGCCGACGGGCAGGGCGCGGCGATAGTAGCCCAGCCGCGGATGGCCCAGCGCCTCGGCCATGAAGTCGGCCAGAGAGATCGGGCCCGTCAGCGCGATGCGGCGCGCGATCAGCCCGCCGAGCTCCGTCACGGCGCGTCCGTCACGGCAGGACGGGCTTCCGCCACGCACGCAGGATCAGCCAGGCGCCAAACAGCAGCACGGGCAGCGATAGCACCATGCCCATGCTGAGCCAGTTCGTGCCGAGCAGGAACCCCAGGAACGAGTCGGGCTCGCGGAAGAGTTCGCCCACGATTCGGGCGAGGCCATAGCCGGCGCAGAACACGCCGGTCAGCAGGCCGGGCCGGCGGCGGCCATCGGTGAGCTTCCACACCGCGACCACGAGGAGAGTCAGCAGCACGCCCTCGAAGAAGGCCTGGTAGAGCTGGCTGGGATGGCGCGGCAGCGGTCCGCCACGCGGGAAGACCATGGCCCACGGCACGTCGCTCACGCGACCCCACAGCTCGCCGTTGATGAAATTGGCGAGGCGGCCGAAGAACAGGCCGAGCGGCGCCACGATCGCCACCAGGTCCGACAGCATGAAGGGATCGGCCTTGTTGCGCATCGCGAACAGCAGGATGGCGGCAATGACGCCCAGCAGCCCGCCGTGGAAGGACATGCCGCCCTCCCAGAGGGTGAGCGCCGCCAGCGGATGCTCGATGTAGAAGCCCGGCTTGTAGAACAGCACGTAGCCCAGCCGGCCGCCCAGGATGACGCCGAGGGCGGCCCATAGCAGGAAGTCGTCGATCTTGAGCGGCGACAGCACCTTGGGCGGCTGCTCACAGACGCGGCGCATGACCTGCCAGCCGATCACCAGCCCCGCGATATAGGCGAGCGCGTACCAGCGGATGGCAAAGGGCCCGAGCTGGACCAGGACCGGGTCGATCTGCGGGTAGGGGATCGCCAGGAGGAGCGTGGAAACGGTGTTCATGAGGGCGACCCTTATAGCGGGGGAATCGCATCCCCAAAATCGTCGCGGCGCCGATCCGGGGGGATCGGCGCCGCTGGGACTATCCGAACGTTGTATTATTGGTTTTAGCGAGAGGGGGCGTCGGATGAGTCCTTGTCGGCTCAGGCTTCGCCGACCGTCTCGAGGATCGAGGCGGTCAATGCGTCGGCGGGGCTCTTGCCGGCCCAGACGACGTACTGAAAGGCGGGATAGAAGCGCTCGCTCTCGGTGATCGCCACCTCGACGAGGTCGTTCAGCTGCTCCGCCATCAGGCCATTGGTCCCGCGCAGCGGGATGGCGTGGCGGAACATCGGCAGGCCTTCTTCGCTCCACAGATCGAAGTGGCCCAGCCACATCTTCTCGTTGATCAGGCCGAGCAGGCAGTGGATGTCGCTGTGCCGCTCGACCGGGATGCGCACGTCGTAGGCGCAGGTGAAGTGCAACGCCTCGACATCGTCGCGCCAGCTGAAGAACATGCGGTAGTCGCACCAGCGGCCGGCGACTTCGACGGCAATCTCCCGGTCCGAGGTCCGGTCGAACGGCCAGTCGTTGGCGGCAACAACCCTCTCGATCATCTCGAGCGGGTTGAGGTCGGCTTTCCGCCTGGTCCGCTCCTGTCGCGATAACGCCATCGACCCGCTCCCCAACCATTTCCGCCGTGCGGCCCATCGCGAGCCATTCTTGAGGCGGGTGGTCGACATATCGTGGTGGGAACCCAACAACCCACTAGCGGTAGCCTGCCAAAGGATGATGGTCGGCGCAATGGGAAATGCCCGTGCAAAACGTGGAAAGAGTCAGGGATTCCATGAATTTAATCCCCAACGTTAAGATTCGAATCCGAAGATTCCGCAGAACGATTCGGGAGATTCTGCTCAATATTTGAGCAATCAGGAGCCCGGGGATCGGATTGTCCCCGGTTTCTGCACGTCTTAGGCGGTTGGCACACCGCTTGCCTTTCCGGGCTGGAGCGCACCAGCGCCAAGACGTGGAGGAGGCTTCCCGATGTTCAAGGACCCGTTCGACCCGAAGGCGCTGCTCGGCCGCAGGGGCTGCAGCTGCGGCGGCAATCACGCCCAGGCCGACCATGACCGGCTGACGGCGTCTGCGGTGCCCGCAGGCGAGGAGGATCGCTGGAACCGGGTCGTCGATGCCGCGGTCCTGCGCGCCGTGTTTCCGGTCGACGCCCAGCGCCGCCAGTTCCTGAAGACGGTCGGCGCGGCCACCGCGATGGCCGCCATCTCCTCGGTCCTGCCGCTCGGCGCCGCCCGCGAGGCCTTCGCGCAAGGCGGCGCGCCGGAGAAGAAGGACCTCAAGGTCGGCTTCATCCCGATCACCTGCGCCACGCCGATCATCATGGCCCATCCGATGGGCTTCTATTCCAAGCAGGGGCTGAACGTCGAAGTGGTGAAGACGGCCGGCTGGGCGGTGATCCGCGACAAGTCGCTGGCCAGGGAATACGACGCCTCGCACATGCTCTCGCCGATGCCGATCGCGATCTCGCTGGGGGTCGGCTCGAACCCGGTGCCTTGGACGATGCCGGCGATCGAGAACATCAACGGCCAGGCGATCACGCTGGCCAATAAGCACAAGGACAAGCGCAATCCGAAGGACTGGAAGGGCTTCCGCTTCGCCGTTCCGTTCGACTATTCGATGCACAACTATCTGCTGCGCTACTACGTGGCGGAGGCGGGCCTCGATCCCGACAAGGACATCTCGATCCGCTCGGTGCCGCCGCCCGAAATGGTGGCCAACCTGCGGGCCGACAATATCGACGGCTATCTCGGCCCCGATCCGTTCAACCAGCGCGCCGTGTTCGACGGCATCGGCTTCATCCACCTGCTGACCAAGGAACTGTGGGACGGCCATCCCTGCTGTGCCTTCACCGTCAGCAAGGAATTCGCGACCCAGAATCCCAACTCGTATCGCGCGCTGCTGAAGGCGATCATCGATGCGACCGCCTATGCGCACAAGCAGGAGAACCGCAAGGAGATCGCCAAGGCGATCGCGCCGGCCAACTACCTGAACCAGCCGGAGACGGTGCTGGAGCAGATCCTGACCGGCACCTATGCCGACGGGCTGGGCGGCGTGAAGAGGGATCCCAACCGCATCGACTTCGATCCCTTCCCCTGGAACCAGTTCGCCATCTGGATCATGACCCAGATGAAGCGCTGGGGTCAGCTCAAGGCCGATGTCGACTACGCCAAGGTCGCGTCCGAGGTCTATCTCGCCACAGACACCGCGAACATGATGAAGGAGATGGGCCTCACCCCGCCCGATCCGTCGAAGAAGACGATCGTGGTGATGGGCAAGCCCTTCGATCCGGCCAAGCCCGACGAGTACGTGAACAGCTTCGCCATCAAGCGGAGCTGATGATGAGGCAGTGTCAAATGCTGGGCGCGCGCGACTCCAGTCGCGCGTCATTCCTGGTGATCAACAATGATCGCGCCACTGGAGTGGCGCGCCCCCAGCCATGAAAACCTCTCTCGGTCTGCGGGCCGGCCTGCTGTCGGTGCTGATCTTCGTGGCCATCGTCGGCATCTGGCAGGTCGCCACCATGCCGACGGCGGCCAGCGGCCCGGCGATGGATCCCGAGTACGCCAAGCTGGTGGGCGCCGCGGCGGCCACCGGCTCGAAGTCGGCGATGCCGACGCCGGCCGACATCGGCGCCACGATCTGGAAGCACCTCGCCGATCCGTTCTACGTGCGCGGCAGCAACGACAAGGGCATCGGCATCCAGCTCGCCTATTCGTTGGGCCGCGTGCTGCTGGGCTTCGGCCTGGCCGCGCTGGTGGCGATTCCGCTCGGCTTTCTGATCGGCATGTCGCCGCTCGTCTATCGCGCGCTCGATCCCTTCATCCAGATCCTGAAGCCGGTCTCGCCGCTCGCCTGGATGCCCTTGGCGCTCTACACCATCAAGGACAGCGCCATCTCTTCGATCTTCGTGATCTTCATCTGCTCGGTCTGGCCGATGCTGATCAACACCGCGTTCGGCGTCGGCAGCGTGCGCCGCGAATGGCTGAACGTGGCGCGCACCCTCGAGGTCGGCCCGTTCCGCACGGCGTTCAGGGTGATCCTGCCGGCGGCCGCACCAACCATCATGACCGGTATGCGCATCTCCGTTGGCATCGCCTGGCTGGTGATCGTGGCGGCCGAGATGCTCGTGGGCGGCACCGGCATCGGCTACTTCGTGTGGAACGAGTGGAACAACCTCTCGATCGCCAACATCGTGACCGCGATCCTGCTGATCGGCCTGGTCGGCCTCCTGCTCGACCAGGGCCTGGCGTATCTCGCCAGGCTCGTCACCTATCCGGAATAGGCGCGCCATGGAGAACCGTCCGCTCATCAGCGTCGAAGGGCTGGCGCGCCGCTTCGGCGAGACCGGTCAGCCGGCCGTTTTCGAGGACGTCTGGTTCGGCATCGACAAGGGTGAGTTCTGTTGCCTGATCGGCCATTCGGGCTGCGGCAAGACCACCATCCTGAACGTGCTGGCCGGCCTCGACACGCCCAGCGGCGGCGCCGTGATCGTCGACAATCGCGAGATCGACGGGCCGAGCCTCGACCGCGCCGTCATCTTCCAGGGCCATGCGCTGCTGCCGTGGATGTCGGTGATGGGCAACATCGCCTTCGCCGTCTCCTCGCGCTGGCCGAACTGGGATCGCGCCAGGGTGCACGAGCATGCGCGGAAGTTCATCGAGCTGGTGGGCCTCGCGGGCGCCGAGAACAAGCGGCCAGCCCAGCTCTCCGGCGGCATGAAGCAGCGGGTCGGCATCGCCCGCGCCCTCTCGATCCAGCCCAAGATGCTGCTGATGGACGAGCCGTTCAGCGCGCTCGACGCGCTGACGCGCGGCATGCTGCAGGACGAAGTGCTGCGCATCTGCGCCGACACGCAGCAGACCGTGTTCATGATCACCCACGATGTCGACGAGGCCATCCTGCTCGCCGACAAGATCGTGCTGATGACCAACGGGCCGGGCGCGAAGATCGCCGAGATCGTGGTCAACACCATGCCGAAGAACGAACGGCACCGGAACGACCTGCACCGCCATCCGCAGTACTACGCCATCCGCAACCACCTCGTTGAGTTCCTGGTCAATCGCTCGAAGGCGTTCGACAGGGAGATCGCCGCGCACGGCTACGATCCGAGGCGGCCGAAGCTGGTGAAGCCAGGATTGTCGGCGGTGAATCCGCCGGCCGAGATCGTGCCTTTGACAACAACCGGGAGACGGCAATGAAGCGGGCTGAAGTCACGGAGAAGATCCTGACGGCCAAGCGGCTGAAGGAACTGACCTGGGAGGAGATCGCCAAGAAGATCGGCGGCGCCTCGAAGATCATCGTCACCGCGGCCTGCATGGGCCAGATGAAGATGACCAAGGAGCAGGCCACCAAGGCCGGCAAGCTGTTCGGGCTGGGCAAGGAGGAGGTCCTGCTGCTCCAGGAAGTCCCCTATCGCGGCTCGCTGCCGCAGATCCCGCCGACCGACCCGCTGATCTACCGCTTCTACGAGCTGGTGCAGGTCTACGGCACGACCTGGAAGGAACTGATCCAGGAGGAATTCGGCGACGGCATCATGTCCGCCATCGACTTCGACATGACGATGGAGCGCCAGCCCGACCAGAAGGGCGACAGGGTGAAGATCGCCATGTCGGGCAAGTTCCTGGGGTACAAGACGTACTGATTTCCCCTCCGGAAGTTGAGGGGTGACGTGTCGCCGTTGAACATCCACGACTACTACTAGCCCGGCAGGTATCGGTTGATACCTGCAGTGTGCCCGGTGCAACCGGAGCGCTAGCGCTTTCCTCGGCAAAAGCAACCGTGTCATAACTGCGCGTCTCGTGGGAGGAGCGCGTGGGAGAGCAACAAGGTGAAGCAGACGGAGGTGATAGCCCCGTTCAAGGCCCAGACGTGACTATTCTTGCGGAGACTGCGACAAAGCTGAACTTCGCTGCGCATCAGAGTTCTTTTGCATTTCTGCGAGACTTGCGGATCGTCAACAATGATCCAGCGGCGGCCCTCTCGGATGTTGTTGTGACGCTGTCGGCCAGCCCTGCATTTCTCAAGTCGAAATCCTGGCGCTTGGATCGACTTGCACCGGCCAGCACGCTGGTAGTCAAGAATCGAGATGTCGATCTCGATGGCGGCTTTTTGCTCGACCTCACTGAATCCATCAGGGGCTCAGTGACGATCATTGCGAAAGCAGGTGATCAAATCCTGGGGCAGGATCAAAAAGCCGTAGAGTTGCTTGCCTACAATGAGTGGGGTGGCGGCGGGTATATGCCAGAGTTGCTGGCAGCGTTCGCAATGCCGAACGATCCAGCGATCGACCGCGTTCTTCGCGATGCCAGCGCGTGTCTGCGCAATGCTGGAAAGTCGGACGGCATCGATGGATACAAGTCCGGCAGTCGCCAGAGGGTGTGGGAGATCGCGTCTGCCATCTACACAGCGATCACAAATCTGGGGATCGCGTATGCCCTTCCGCCCGCAAGCTTCGAAAGAAATGGCCAGAAAATCCGGCTCCCCAGCCAAATTCTGGAGGGACGACTCGCTACATGCCTAGATACGACGTTGCTCTTTGCGTCCGCGTTGGAGCAAGCGGGGCTCAATCCGATCATCGCGCTTCCCCAAGGCCACGCGATAGTCGGGGTCTGGCTCCAGCCCGAAGAATTGGCCTCGATTGTCGTGGACGAAGCCGAGACGTTGAGGAAACGCGTTCAACTCAATGAACTCGTGCTGATCGAAACGACTTTTGCGACTTCCCACCCTGCACCTCCGTTCTCGAAGGCGGTCTTGGCTGCCAACGACTGCATCTCTCCAGACAAGGACGAGACGTTTCTAGCCGCCGTAGACATTCGCCGCGCGCGTGCCCATCGCATTACGCCCTTGGGCCGCAAGCTTGGCGGAACAACAGCTGCTGGCGATAGCGACCAACATGCCCGGATCGAGCAGGCTTTGGAGGATGCACCTCCGTTGCCCGATTTCGATGGTCAGGCTGAAGAGAATGGCCTGCCGGAGACGCCGGCCGGCAGACTGGAGCGCTGGCAGCGCAAGTTGCTCGATCTTTCTGCGCGCAATCCCCTGCTAAATCATAAGTCTTCGAAGACCAGCCTTCGCCTGATTTGCCCGAATCCGGCGCTGTTGGAGGATGGGCTTGCCGCAGGCGCACGATTTGCCATTCAGGCGGTCCCAAAGCCATCCAGCGTCGGGCAAGATGAGGAAGTTCATCGGCAACGCACCGGCGAAATCATTACGGACGAGTATGCGCGCGCAGCTCTCGAAAGAAAGCAGGTGCTTGTCGACCTTCCCGAGGAGGAGTTGAACCAACGGGCTGTCGAGATATATCGAAAGGCGCAAACCGCGCTCCAGGAAGGCGGAGCGAATACTCTTTATCTCGCGATCGGCTTTCTCTTGTGGAAGCAGGACGCGAAAAGCGATCGGCGCTTTCGCGCCCCCTTGATCCTGCTGCCTGTGACGCTTGAGCGAAAGTCGGTTCGCAGCGGCGTCCGCATGTTGGCTCACGATGACGAGCCGCGCTTCAACACGACCCTGCTAGAAATGCTCCGGAAAGATTTCCGTATCGACATACGGGATTTCGACGGTCCACTCCCCGCAGACTTGAACGGGATCGACGTATCTTCCATCTGGGAGCGGATGCGTCGGGCCGTGAAGGACGCTCCGGGATTCGAGGTCGTCGAGGAGGTGGTGCTCGGACACTTCTCTTTTGCGAAGTATCTCATGTGGAAGGACCTTGTGGATCGCACGGATGCGCTCCGCAAGAATCCGGTGGTCAAGCACCTGCTCGATAGTCCGCGTGACCGCTACGGAAGCGAGATCGAGTTCGTCAAGACCGGAGATATCGACCGCAAGTATCACCCATCGGAACTGCTGACGCCGCTACCGGCAGACGCATCTCAGATGGCAGCGATCGCCACGGCTGATCGTGGCAAGGATTTCATTGTCATTGGTCCACCCGGTACCGGCAAGAGTCAGACAATCAGCAATCTGATTGCTCACATTCTCGGCCAGGGCAAAACGGTCCTGTTCGTTTCGGAAAAGACCGCCGCGCTGGATGTCGTCCAGAGGCGCCTAAAGGCTGTGGGGCTTGGGCGATTCTGCCTGGAGCTTCACTCCAACAAAGCCAGCAAGGCCGATGTGTTAAGCCAACTGCGCGACGCCTGGACCTATGCCCAGAACGTCGCGCCGAGCGATTGGGAAAGAGAGGGCGAAAGGCTCAGAGATTTGCGAGATCGGTTGAACCGGATCGTTGATCGGCTGCATTTGCGGCGTAGGAATGGTCTGACAGCACACCACGCCATTGGCGTGAAGGTCCGTGATGCTTCGCTGACGGCGCACGTCTCGCTCGATTGGCCATCGGCCGATCATCACGACGAGGCGGGATTGCGCGCGATGCTTGATGCGGTAGAGAAGCTGCGCATTCAGGTCGCGGCCGTCGGCAATATTTCTGAAAGTCCCTTTCAACTGGTGGCCCACGATGACTGGTCTCCCCAGTGGGAAGTGACCGTGGCGGAGCGTGCATCGCGGCTTTCGGCGTCTATGCTCGCACTGGAGCAGTCATGTGCGGATTTCCTGCGTGTTGTGGGAATCGGTGGGGCATACAGGAACATGGCTGGGCTGCAGGCGCTGGCCGACCTGGCTTCCCTGTTGGCCGAGTGTTGGCAAAAGCAGGCCGGATTCGCGCTCGACCCGAACGGAGTGGAGAAGATCGATGGCTTGACGGAAGCGATTTCGCGCCTGCGGACCTTCGAGGAGGCGAAAGCCTCGCTGAGTTGTCCTTACGAGGCTTTGGCTTGGCGTAAACTCGATGGCGATGACGTGGGGCGGCGCTGGAAGGCGGCGAACTCCGCTTGGTGGCCGAAGAGCTTCTTTGCGCGCCGCAGCGTGATCAAAGAACTGACGGACGGTGGCGCAAAAGGTGCGCCGGTCCCGATGATTGATGCACCACTGCTCGCTCGCTTGCGGCAGGAGGGCGATGCCATAGACCTGCTTGGCAACTTGTTGTCTGGTATCAAGGGGTGGCGAGGCCACGAGACAGATCCCGATGCGATGTTGGCGCTGAAGGACTTGGGAGTACGGGTCCGAGCGTCGATCGGGCGTCTGGCTAGTGATGCGACGTTGCTAATGGAAGTCCGCACCAAGGTACGGACCCTCCTTCAGGATGGTGACGATTTACTCGCGCCTGAAGCCGCTGTGGGTCGGGCGGCGGCTGACCTGATGGCCGCCCATGCAAGCTTCCTTTCAGCGTATGAAGCCTTCGCTGCTTCTGCAGGCGAGTCCATCCGGGAAAGCTTGACCAAGGCAGACGACATGTTGTCGCTGGCCAAGCAAACAACACTGGCCATTGAGGCGCGCCATGCCGAATTGCGTGACTGGTGCCATTGGCGCCGGAGGAGGACAGAAGCAATTGACCTTGGACTTGATCGTCTGGTGCTAGGCGTCGAGCGTGGCCTCGTTCCTGTCGAGGAAATCGAGGCGACGTTCTACGCAGCGTATTGCGCTTGGTGGTCGGCTGCTGTCATCGGGGAAGACGAGGTCTTGCGGACTTTCTCCACGGATGAACACGTCAATGTGATCGAGAAGTTTAGGGAGGTCGATGGCGAGTATCAGAAGCTGACAGCCGCCGAGATAGCCGCGCGCTTGTCAGTAAAGGTGCCAGGAGCGAGCCAGCAGAAGCCGGCTAGCTCATGGGGAACCTTGCGAAGAGAAATGGAGAAGAAGACCAGGCACAAGCCGGTACGCCAACTCGTCCAGGAGGCACCTGATGCCCTTACGGCGCTGAAGCCTTGCCTGATGATGTCTCCCCTTTCGGTGGCGCAGTATCTGCCGGCGGATCATTCGCCATTCGATGTTGTTATCTTCGATGAAGCGTCGCAGATCACCGTATGGGATGCCGTCGGAGCGCTGGCACGAGGAAAGCAGGTCATCGTGGCTGGTGATCCCAAGCAGATGCCGCCGTCGAACTTCTTTGCCCGAAGCGACGATGATCCAGATGGTGACATCGATCTTGAAGGAGACCTCGAAAGCATTTTGGACGAAATGCTCGGAGCGAGTATTCCGCAGAGATCACTCAATTTGCACTACCGCTCTCGTCGCGAAAGTCTGATCGCTTTCTCAAATAGCCGCTACTACGACAATTCACTTGTGACCTTTCCGGCGCCGGTCAATCCCGACCATGGTATTCGTCTAGTCCGGCCAGCGGGCTTCTATGCTCGGGGTGGGGCGCGACACAATGAAGGTGAAGCCAAAGCGGTGGTCGCCGAAATCGTGCGGCGCCTGACACACCAAGATCCGACAGTTTCCAAGGCCTCGATTGGTGTCGTGACTTTTAATTCAGAGCAACAGACTCTCATCGAGAACCTTCTGGACGATGCTCGCGGCAAGAGACCGGACATCGAGTGGGCCTTTTCTCAGGATGCTTCGCTTGAGCCGGTTTTCGTCAAGAATCTGGAGACGGTACAGGGAGACGAGCGCGACATCATCCTTTTCAGCGTTACTTACGGGCCAGACCAGAGTGGCCATGTGACGATGAACTTTGGACCTCTGAACCGATCCGGTGGTGAGCGCCGGCTTAACGTCGCCTTGACGCGCGCCCGCTCCGAACTCGTGGTTTTCTCTACGTTGGACCCGAAGAGGATCGACCTTTCTCGTACGCAGGCGCGCGCTGTGGCGGACCTGAAGCACTTCTTGGAGTACGCGGAGCAGGGGGCGACCGCTCTGGGGGCGGCAGTATATGGCTCCCAAGGAGATTTCGAGTCGCCGTTTGAAGTAGCGGTTGCGCGGGCACTGCGCGCCAAGGGATGGAACGTCCACACCCAGATCGGCGTATCCGCCTATCGTGTCGATCTGGGTATCGTGCATCCAGACTTTCCCGGAGTTTATCTGGCGGGCGTCGAGTGCGACGGCGCCATGTATCACAGCGCGGCATTCGCTCGGGAGCGCGACAAGATTCGGCAGTCGGTTCTGGAAGGGCTCGGATGGAAATTGTTTCGCGTCTGGTCGACGGATTGGTGGACGCATTCCGCAAAGGCTCTCGACAAACTTGATCAGGCACTTTCGACTTGCCTTGAAGCGGCGCGGGCGAAGAGTTCGAGGCAAGTTGAAATGGCTGACGTGTCGCCGCCCGCCGCGAATGAGGTCAATCCCCGCGAAGAGGGTGATGATGACGATGATCCTCCAAGCGGGGGCGGAAGCGTGGGAGCCTCGGGGTCAGGGGCGACCAAATCTCTCGAAGCCGGACGCTTCCATGATCGAGTGCTGCCGGGTGCGTCATCGTCAGTTTCTGCTAAACCGGATGGCTCAGATCTGAATTCTACAACTGAGGTCCGCTACGTCTTCGCCAATCTCGATCAAGAGAGCAATCCGGCTGATTTTGATCAGTTCTATTCCGAAGGCTACGAAAAGCGCCTCGCTGCAATGATTGATCACGTGGTCGATACGGAAGGTCCCGTCCACGAAGCCGTGCTCATCAGGCGTATTGCCCGACATCATGGAGTCCAGCGTGTCAGCAATCAGTTCCGAGAGACCGTTGCCGCACTAGCGCAACGTCGGCGAGGGCGGACTGAGGAAGATGTAGGTCGGTTCTTTTGGAGGAAGGGCACTGTCAAAAACAAACTTGCGCCCGCCCGCTACGAGGGGCGCGATGACGAACTCTGCGATCTCGAAATGATCTGCAAAGAGGAGTTGAGGTCAATTCGCGATGCGCTTGCGATTGGCGATGATCCGGTTTTGCTCGCACGTCGCCTTGGGGCTGTGCGGGTTAGTCAGGCGGTCCGACTCCGTCTCGAAAGAATCCTGAGGAAGTAAGGGAAGGCGAAGTGGGCCCGGACAGATTCGCCCGGGCAATTGGATGTATTGCACTCCAATTTCCTTGCTTCAGCGACGACTAGAAGCCAGATTGTCAACAATCGACGATCTGGATTGCCAGGAGGCTATTTGTCCGTTTCCGATGTCTCGACGCGGGACGTGGGCGTGCATCTGGAGCGCGTGCCGAAGGCGACCCTGCGCGCGCACATTGTCGAGCGGCTGCGGTCGGCGATCCTGGCGGGCGACATCCCACCAGGCGCTCCGCTGGTCGAGACGGCGCTGTCGGAGCGCTTCGACGTCAGCCGCGGGCCGCTGCGCGAGGCGTTGCGGCAGCTGATCGAGGAGGGGCTGGTCGTGACCGTGCCCTATACCGGCACGCGCGTCGCCGAACTCTCGGTCGAGGACGTCCACGAGATCTATTCGTTGCGCACCGTGCTCGAGACCTTCGCCTTCGAACAGGTCTGGGCGCGCCGCGACGACCGCTTCCGGGCCGAGCTCCGGCGCCGCAACGAGGCGCTGATCGCCACCATCGACGCCGGCGACGATCGCGCCAGCATCCTGACCGAGCTCGAATTCCATGGCCTCGTCTACGAGGCGAGTGGGCACAGACTGCTGCAGCGGGCCTGGCATGGCTTGCGCGGCCGGCTGCAGCTCTACTGGGCGGCGCATCATCGCGCGCACGGTCGTCGAGGCCCGAGGCGCGACAGCCACGACAGCTACATCAAGGCGGCCTTCGGCACCGATTTCGAGGCGATGAAGGCCGAGATCGCCGATCACATGCGTCGCGGCATGGAAACCACCGAGAAGTTTCTGCGCTCGATGCCAGATTTGTCTGGGAAGCCAAAAAGGGGAGCCACTTCATGAGCATCAATCGACGTTCGTTGTTCGCCGTCGCGGCCGCGAGTGCCGCCGCGCTGGCCATTCCCTTCGCCGCGCGCGCCGAGGGCACGCTCGACGAAGTGAAGAAGCGCGGCGTGTTGCGGGTCGGCGTCACCCAGGCGCCGCCCTGGTACTCGAAGGATCCCAAGACCGGCCAATGGGCGTCGGGTCTCGGCATCGAGATGGGCAAGGCGATGGCGCAGAAGCTCGGCGTGAAGTTCGAGCCGGTCGAGGTGACCTGGGGCAATGCGATCGCCGCCCTCCAGGGCGACAAGATCGACCTCATGTTCATGCTCGACGCCACGGCGGAGCGCAAACAGGCCGCCAACTTCCCGGAGACGCCGCTCCTCTGGTACTCGCTCGCCGTGCTGGCGCGCGACGACCTCGATGCGAAGACCTGGGAGGACCTCAACAAGCAGGGCGTGCGCATCGCCGTGCCGCAAGCCTCGACCATGGACCGCTGGGCAACCCAGCACACGCCCAAGGCCGACATCCAGCGCTTCCCCGGCAATGCCGAGGCGATCGCCGCCTTCCAGTCGGGCCGGGTCGATGCCGTGCTGCTGTTCCATCCGCCGCTGCTGGCCGCCCGCCAGCGCCTCGGCAAGGGCAAGATCGTGGTACCGCTGCCCGCCGAATCGCAGCCCTCGAGCGTGGCGCTGCGCAAGGGCGACACCGCCTTCACCGAATGGGTCGATAAGCAGCTCGCCGACTCCTACAAGAGCGGCCAGACGCAGAAGTGGTACGAGCAGGCGATCGCCGACTTCGGTCTCGATCCCAAGTCCGCGCCACCGGTCATGAAAGAGATGATCAAGTAGGCGGCCCCGCCACTTGGCCTATCAGTGGGACTTCTCGCCGGTCCTCGCCAACGCACCCTTGTTGGTCGAAGGGCTGGTGAACACGCTCCGGGTCACGGGCACGGCGCTGGTCTTCGGCGTCGCGCTCGGCCTGGTGCTGGCGCTGCTCCGGCTCTCGCCGCGCCGATACCTGTCGTGGCCGGCGGGCTTCGTCATCGAGGTGTTCCGCACGACCCCGCCGCTGGTCCAGCTCTTCTGGTTCTTCTTCGCCCTGCCGATCCTGGTCGGAATCGAGATGACGCCGTTCATGGCCGGCGCCGTCACCTTCTCGATCCAGTCGGCCTCGTTCTTCGCCGAGGTGTTCCGCGCCGGCATCCAGTCGATCGAGCGCGGCCAGTGGGATGGCGCGCGCGCGATCGGCATGCGCCATGACCAGGCGCTGCGGCGCATCATCCTGCCGCAGGCGGTGAAGCGCATGATCCCGGCCTTCATGGAACGCGCCATCGAACTCATGAAGACGACGACGCTGATCGCCACCATCTCCTATGCCGACCTGCTGTTCGCGGCCAACGAAGTCTCCCAGAAGACCTTCCGGCCACTCGAGACCTACACGGTCGTGGCGCTGATCTATTTCGTCGTGATCTTCCTCGCGAGCCAGGTCGCGCGGCTGGTCGAGCTTCGCTTGGCGCGCAGCGGCGAATCGACTGTCCACTGATGCGCTGGGACTTCGCCTCGGTCTTCGACAACACCGATGCGCTGCTGGTCGGCGCCGCCGGCACCCTGCGCATCTTCGCGATCTGCCTGGTGCTGGGCCTGAGCCTCGGCCTGCTGGTTGGGCTGGGGCGTTATTCGCGCAATCGCTGGATCCACATCCCGGCCACGATCTTCGTCGAGTTCTTCCGCAACACGCCGGTGCTCGTGCAGATCCTGTGGTTCTACTTCGCGCTGCCGATCCTGTTGCCGTTCCAGATCTCGCCGCTGGTCGCCGCTTCGCTCGGCATCTCGCTCAACTCGGCGGCCTTCTCGGCCGAGATCTATCGCGGCGGCATCCAGTCGATCGAGACCGGCCAGTGGGACGGGGCGCGGGCGCTCGGCATGCGCTGGGGCCAGGCGATGCGGCGCATCATCCTGCCCCAGGCGCTCAAGCGCATGCTGCCGGCGCTGACCAACCGCGCCATCGAGATCTTCAAGATGTCGACGCTCGCCTCGGCCGTGGCCTATGTCGAGCTGCTGCAGCAGGGCAAGCTGATCGCCTCGCTCAACTACAATCCGATCGAGGCCTATACCGCCGTCGCGGTGATCTTCTTCGTCTTCCTGTGGCCGCTGGTCCAGTTCAGCTACTTCCTCGAACGCCGGCTGAAGAGGGACGAATGACGATCCTGAAGGTCACCGGCCTCACCAAGCGCTTCGGCGCCACCGACGTGCTGCGCGGCATCGACCTCGAGGTGGCGCGCGGCGAGCGCATCGCCATCCTCGGCGCCTCGGGCTCGGGCAAGAGCACGCTGCTGCGTTGCCTCAACTTCATGGAGCGTCCCGGCGGCGGTACCATCGCGCTCGACGGCCAGGTGCTGGGCCGCGAGGGCCGGGCGGGCGAGCGGATCTATCGCGAGAGCGAGCTGATCCAGGTGCGCCAGCGGGTCGGCATGGTGTTCCAGCAGTTCAACCTGTTTCCGCACATGACGGCGATCGGCAACGTGATGGAAGGGCTGCGCACCGTGCGCGGCATGCCGAAGCCGGAGGCCGAGGTGCGGGCGCGGACGGAACTGGCGCGGGTCGGGCTCGCCGAGAAGGCGGAGACCTATCCGGCGCATCTCTCGGGCGGCCAGAAGCAGCGGGTCGCCATCGCCCGTGCGCTCGCCATGGATCCCGAGATGCTGCTGTTCGACGAGCCGACCTCGGCGCTCGATCCCGAGCTGGTCGGCGAAGTGCTGAACGTGATCCTCGCCCTCGCCGGGGAAGGCCGCACCATGCTGCTGGTGACGCACGAGCTGGGTTTCGCCTACCACGTCGCCACCCGCGTGATCTTCCTGGCCGACGGCGCCATCCACGAGCAGGGCACGCCGGACGAGGTCCTCAAGAACCCGAAGAAGGACCGCACCCGCGCCTTCCTCGCCAGCCACAAGCAATTCAGCTTCTAGTGCCAGCAATGAAAGTAGCCTCCGTCGTCCTGAGCGAAGCCGCCCGTAGGGCGGCTCAGTCGAAGGACCTTTTTTCCGGCGCATGGTGTGTCGAAGCGAAAAGAGGTCCTTCGACTACGCTTCGCTCCGCTCAGGACGACGGGTTTGCGTTGCTAAACCTGAACTCACATCGATCCAAGGAAATGCCATGACGACGGAACAGGCGAGTGCCCAGGCTTACATGGCCGATGCACGCAACGACCAGGTGCTGGTCTATGTGAACGGCCAGTTTGCGCCGCGTAACGAGGCGAGCGTCTCGGTGTTCGATTCGGGCTTCGTGCTGGGCGACGGCGTGTGGGAAGGGCTGCGGCTCGTGAAAGGCAAGCTCATCAGCCTCGATGCCCATCTCGATCGCCTGTTCGAGGGCGCGCGATCGATCGATCTCGACATCGGGCTCGACCGCGCCGGCGTGACGAAGGTGGTGACCGATACGCTGGCGAAGAACGGCATGACCGACGGCGCGCATATCCGCCTCATGATCACGCGCGGTCTCAAGAAGACGCCCAACCAGGATCCGCGCTTCGTGATCGGCAAGGCGACGATCGTCTGCGTCGCCGAATACAAGACGCCGGTTCCCGAGGCCAAGGCCAAGGGCTACTCGCTCTTCACCTCGACCTTCCGCACGACCCAGCCCGACCAGTTCGACTTGCGCCTAAATTCGCACTCGCGGTTGAACCTGATCCAGGCGCTGATCCAGGCCATCAAGGCCGGCGCCGACGAGGCGCTGATGCTCGACCCGCGCGGCTTCGTGGCCTCGTGCAACTCGACCAACTTCTTCATCGTGCGCGGCCGCGAGCTGTGGACGTCCACCAGCCTCTACAGTTTCAAGGGCATCACCCAGCACAACGTGATCGACGCCTGGCGCGCGGCCGGCAACGTCGCCAGGGAATGCGACTTCACCCTGGCGCAGGTCTATTCGGCCGACGAAGCCTTCGTGACCGGCACCCTGGGCGGCGTGACGCCGGTGACCAAGGTCGACGGCCGCCTCATCGCCGACGGCAAGGCCGGCAAGGTGACGAAGGAAGCGAGCGACCTCTATCTGAAGTCGGTCGGGGCGCTGTAAGGAAAAGGTCCCTCGCTGACGCTCGGGATGACAACGTTGTTGGGACGCACATTGTGCGCCAGCGCACAATTGTCATCCCGAGCGTCAGCGAGGGACCTTTATTCCGCCGCCAGCTTCCCAATCGTGCGCGGGTCGCGCGTGAGGAGGCCGTCGGCGAGGTCGCGCTCGATCATCGCGTCGGGGCGCTCCACCACACGGCCGAAGCCCGCGCCGCCGCCAACGAACATCTCGACGATGTCGCCCTTGGCGAGGTCGATCGCGGCCTTGCTCTTCAGTTCCTCGACGCGGCCGTCGGCGCGGAAGACGCGGCAGGAACCGCGCTGGCCGGGCTCGCCGCCCAGCAGGCCTTCGGGCGCGAGGCGGAAGCGGTCGGAGTAGATGGCGAGCTGCACGTCGTCGCGCAGGATCTCGCAGCGCCGCGTGAAGCCCGCACCGCCGCGCCGGGCGCCCAGGCCAAACGAGTCCGGCGCCAGCTCGTAGCCGACGATGCGGAAGAATTCGTAGTCGATGTCGAGCGATTCGACCGGCGCGTTGGAGCAGTTGCTGAGCGGCGAATCGACGGCGTCGCAGCCATCGGTCTCCTTCGAGGCGCCGTAGCCGCCGCCGAAGATCTCGAGATAGACGCTGTAGCCCTTCTCGCCGAGATGGGAGAGGCAGAAGGCGGTCGTGCAGTCGAAGCCGGTGGCGATCACCTTGTCGGGCAGCGCCTGGGCCATCGCCTTCATCACCGCGTTGAACACGCGATAGGCGGGGATCATGCGCGCCCGCACCGGCGCCGGCGGCCGCGGATTGAGCAGCGAACCGTACGGCACCTTGATGGTGATCGGCCGCGCCATGCCCTCGTTGTAGGGAATGTCGGGGCTGGTCAGCACCGACTTCACGCAGGAGAGGGCGGCCGACAGCGTGCTGGAGTAGGGGCAGTTGAGGTTGCGCTTCACCTGCGGGCAGGTGCCCTCGAAATCGATCTCGACCGAATCGTCGGCGATGGTGACCCTGGCCTTCACCACCAGCGGCTCGTCGGTGAGTCCGTCGTCGTCGACCGCATCCTCGCCGTAGAAGGTGCCCTTCGGCGCTTGAGAAATGGCGGCGCGCACGCGGCGCTCGGAGTAATCCTGCATCTCGCGCATCGCCGCCTCGACCTTGTCGGTGCCGTAACGCTCGCAGAGCTGCTTCACCCGCATCGCACCGATGGCATTGGCGGCGAACTGGGCATTGAAGTCGCCGATGGTCAGGTCGGGCACGCGCACGTTGGCCGTCACCAGCCGCTCGAACGAACCGCCGTTCCAGTCGTGTTCGAAACTGTAGCGCGAGGGCGGGAAACGCAGCCCTTCCTGGTAGACGTCGGAGGCATGGATGTTGAGGCCGGGCGCGCCGCCGCCGAGGTCGAGATGGTGCGCCACCGAGGCGCCGAAGCCCACGACCCGGCCGCCCATGAAGATCGGCGTGAAGATGAAGACGTCGGGAATGTGCTGGCCGCCCTCGAACGGGTCGTTGTTGATCAGGAAGTCGCCTTCCTTCAGCGTTTCGACGGGATGGCGCCGCAGGCAGGCGCGCAGCGTCTCGCCGATGGGGCCGAGCTGCATCGGGATCAACTCGGCCTGGGCCACCGTGTTGCCGTCGCGGTCCATCAGGCCGGCCGAGCCGTCGCGTGCCTCGCGCAGGATGGTCGAGTAGGCGGAGCGGATCAGCTTCACGCCCATCTCGCGGGCGGCGGCGATCAGCGCCTGGCTGATGACGGCATAGTCGATCGGACCGAGCTGGCTCATGGCGATCTCCGGAGGATCAGATTGTCCGCTTCGTCGAGCCCGGCCGTCCAGCCGGGCGGAACCCAGGTCGTGGCGGTGTAGCCCTCGATGACGGCCGGGCCGACGATCTGCTGGCCCGCGGCCAGCGCCTCGGCGGTGTAACGGTCGCAATCGAGCCAGGCCTCGTCGTGGAAGATCTTCGCCTGCTCGGGCGCGCGCGCGGCGAGCGTCTCGCGGTCGAGCTTCGGCGCGCCGCCGATGGGGAGCGTGGCGCCGACCCGCAGGGTCACGATCTCGACGGGGCGGTCGAGATTGGCGCCATGCATGAAGGTGCGGTGATGGGCGTCGGCGAACAGGCCGGCGAGGGTGGCCGCATCGAGCGAGTCGAGCCGGTCGGCTGGAATCTCGACGCCGACCTCGAAGGCCTGGCCGACGAAGCGCATGTCGAGCGTATGGGTGTACTCGAGCTCGCCCGGCAGCTTCATGTCGGCGAACTGCGCGGCCAGCCTGTCCCGCATTTCGCCGAAGATGCGACCGGCCTCGCGGGCCGCGCCTTCGTCGAGCTTCATCTTGCGCGTGACGGCGTCGAACTTGGTGTAGTCCGAGGCGACCAGCCCGTAGGCCGAGATCACGCCGGCATTGGGTGGCACGACGATGGTCGAGATGCCGAGCTCCTCGGCGATGCGGGCGGCATGGAGCGGGCCCGCGCCGCCGAACGGCACCAGCGCATAGTCGCGCGGATCGCGGCCGCGCTCGGTCGAGACGAGCTGGATGGCGCGCACGATGTTGGCGTCGGCAAGCTGCAGCGCCGAGGAGGCGGCCTGCTCGACGCTCAAGGCAAAGCGCTCGGCCAGCGGCTCGAAGGCGCGACGGGCCGCCTCGCCATCGAGCTGCATGCGTCCGCCCAGGAACGCGCCGGGGCGGATGGTGCCGATGACGATATGCGCATCGGTCGTCGCCGGCTCGGTGCCACCGCGGCCGTAGCAGGCGGGGCCGGGATCGGCGCCGGCGCTCTGCGGGCCGACCCGCAGCATGCCGCCATCGTCCACCCAGGCGATGGAGCCGCCGCCGGCGCCGACCGAGACGATGTCGAGCACCGGCGTGCGGATCGGCAGCCCGTCGATCTCCGTCTCGGCTGCGAGCGACGGCCGGCCGTCCTGCACCAGGCAGACGTCGGTCGAGGTGCCGCCCATGTCGAAGGTGATGAGGTCCCTGAACCCGGAGCGCGCAGCCTGGCGCGTGGCGCCGACGACGCCGGCCGCGGGACCGGAATAGAGCGCGGTGATGGCGCTCTGGCGCATCGCCTCGGCGGGCAGGCGACCGCCGTTCGACTGCATCACCGTGAAGCGGCCCTTGAAGCCCGCCTCGGCCAGCTTGCCCTCGAAGCGGTGCAGGTAGCCGTCGATCACGGGCTGCACATAGGCCGAGAGCAGGGTCGTCGAGGCGCGCTCGAATTCGCGGAACTCGCGCGCCACCTGGTGGCTGCAGGTCACGAGCACGCCCGGCAGCGCCTCGGCGATCAACGCGGCCAGCCGCTTCTCGTGCACCGGATCGGCATAGGCATTGAGCAGGCAGATCGCGACCGCGCGGTAGCCGCCGTCCCGGAGGGCGGGCAGCAGCTCGGCCTTCACCTTCGCCTCATTGAGCGGCGTCTCGACCGAGCCGTCGGCGCGCAGCCGCTCGACCGCCTCGAAGCAGTCCTTGCGGCGCACCGGCGGCGCGGGCTTGGCATAGAAGAGGTCGTAGATGTTGCGCCGGTCGTGGCGCTGCATGAACAGAAGGTCGCGGAAGCCCGCCGTCGCGACGAAGGCCACGGTCGCGCCCTTGCGCTCCAGCACGGCGTTGGTGGCGACGGTCGAGCCGTGGCCGAGATCCTCGATGCGCGCGAGATCGATTCCCGATGCGGTGAGGGCCGCGAAGGCGCCGACATCGGGCGACTTCGGCGTGCTCGGCACCTTGGTGACGACCAGCCGACCGCCCTCGACGGCGACGAGGTCGGTGAACGTTCCGCCAACCTCGACGCCGACGCGCATCTTCCCGCGTCCTAGGCTTCGGGGCCGGACGGGCCGGCGAGCCTGGCCTGCAGTTCGGCGATCTGCTTGCGGAGTTCCTCGTTCTCCTCGCGCGCCTTGGCGGCCATTGCCTTCACGGCGTCGAACTCGTCGCGCCGCGGGATGTCCATGCCGTCCAGGATCTTGGCGATCTGGTCGCGGAAGCGGGCCTCGACCTCGTCCTTCATGCCGGTCAGCGCGCCCATGGCGCCGTTGGCCACCTTGGTGAGGTCGTCGATGAACGGATTGCGGGTTTGCATGTCAGGTCTCCTGATGCGGCAAGTATGGGCGGCTGGTAGCATCCGGCGCAAGAAGCACTGGAGGACGCCGTGAGTCTGGTCAAAGTCGAGTCGAGCGAAGGTATCACCACCATCACCATGATGCGCCCGGAGAAGCGCAACGCGCTCACCCAGGAGCTGTGCGACGGCCTCTACGAGGCCTATCGCGCCTTCGAGGAGGGCGAGGACCTGGTGGCCGTGCTGCAGGCCGACGGCCCGGCCTTCTGCGTCGGTGCCGATCTGACCAATCCGCCCGCCGCCATGTGGAAGGCCGTACCGCATGTCAGCCATCCTCTCACCAAGCCGGTCATTGCCGCCACCCAGGGCTGGGTGATCGGCGGCGGTATCTGCCTCGTGATGACCTGTGATCTCATGGTGTCTGCCGATACCACGAAGTTCATGTACCCTGAGGCCAAGGTCGGCGTGTTCGGTGGCCTGATGCCGGGCATCGTTTCGCGCATGCCGCACAAGGTTGCGATGGAGCTGCTGCTGCTCGGCGAGGAAATCTCGGTGAAGCGCGCCTACGACGTGGGCTTCGTGAACAAGGTCGTGCCGCTCGGCCAGGAGCGTGCCGAGGCACGCCGGATGGCGTCGGTCATCGCCCAGTCCGCCCCCCTGGTGATCCGCACCCTGCGCGATTTCGCCAACCAGACGCTGCCGCGCGGGCCCGCCGAGGTCTTCGTGCCGGAGCGCTACAAGCTCGAGACCATCGCCAACTCCGAGGATCGCAAGGAGGGCGCGGCGGCCTTCCGCGAGAAGCGGGCGCCCCGGTTCAAGGGGCGCTGAAGCCATGGGCAAGCTGCTGCTGATCGGTTGCGGCAAGATGGGCGGCGCCATGCTCGACGGCTGGCTCGCGCGCGGCCTGCCGGCCGCCGACATCGTCGTCGCAGAGCCGGTCGAGGCGATCCGGCCGCGGCATGCCGGCATCCGGGTGGTCGCCTCCTCGGCCGAGGTGGCGGAGACCCCGGAGATCGTCGTCCTGGCCGTCAAGCCGCAGTCGATGGACGACACGCTGGTCGATCTCCGGCGGTTCGCCGCACAGGGGTCGGTCTTCCTGTCGATCGCGGCCGGCAAGACGCTGGGCTATTTCGCGGCCCGCCTCGGTCAGGCGGCGAAGCTGGTGCGTTCCATGCCCAACACGCCGGCGGCGGTGCGGCAGGGCGTCACCGTCGCAACCGCGGCTGCGAGTGTGACGGCGGCGGAGAAGAAGCGCTGTCACGAGCTGCTGGAGGCGGTCGGTCAGGTCCTGTGGGCCGACGACGAGGCGTTGATGGACCCCGTCACCGCGCTCTCCGGAAGTGGGCCGGCCTATGTTTTCCTGCTGGTCGAGGCGATGGCGGCCGCAGGCGCGAAGGCGGGGCTGCCGGCCGACATGGCCATGCAACTCGCCCGGGCGACGGTGGTGGGAAGCGGCGAACTGCTGAAGCAATCCGCGGAGCCGGCGTCGCAGCTGCGCGTCAACGTCACCAGTCCCGGCGGCACGACCGCTGCTGCCCTGCAGGTCCTGATGGCAAGCGACGGGATCCAGCCGGTATTCGACAAGGCCCTGGCGGCCGCCTCACATCGTTCGAAGGAGTTGGCAGGGTGAACGACGTGCGCGAAAAGGCTCTCGACGCCTTCCTCGGCCTGATCGCCGAGAAAGGCTATGCAGGCGTGGCGCTGCGCGACGTGGCGCAGGCGGCAGGGCTGGGCTTTGCGGATCTCTATGGCGTCTATCCCGACAAGATCTCCCTGGCCGCGGCCTTCATGGCGCGCATCGATGCGGAAGTGATGGCCGGAACCCCGTCTTCGGTCGACCCGGAGGAGACGCCGCGCGACCGGCTGTTCGACGTGATGATGCGCCGCTACGACGCGCTCAGGCCCCATCGCCCGGCTCTGCGCGCGCTTCGCCGCGCGGGCACCCGCGACCCGATGCTGGCGATCGCGATGGGCCCGCCCTTGCGCCGCTCCATGGCGGCGATGCTGGAGGCAGCGTCGCTCGCCAGCGACGGCCTGCCCGGTGCACTGCGGCAGAACGGTCTGCTCGCCATCCACTACGCCGTCTCGCGGGTGTTCGATCGGGACGACTCCCAGGACCTTTCCAAGACGATGGCCGCCCTGGACAATCGCCTGAAGACGGCGGAGCGCTGGTCGCAACTCTTTGACAGATATGTGAATTCTCCGGATGGTGGGGGCCGGCCCGGGGCGGGTGTTTCGCCCGAGGCGTGAGAATTTTGTGCAGTGCACAAAAACACCCCTTGACTCGCTGCAATGCATCCCTAAATTGAGCTTCATTGTGCACCGCAGCAAAGCGGGGCACCCCCAGCTCAGCTTGCTTCGACCCTCAAGGAGAGATCCATGTACGCCAACGGTGCTTTCAAGAACCCCTTCGCCGACTTCGACTTCAGCAAGATCTCGGGCGAGTTCAAGCTCCCGGCCGTGAACGTCGAGACGTTCGTCGAGACCGCGCGCAAGAACTTCGCGACCATGACCTCGCTCAACACTGCCGCCGTCGAGCAGATGAAGACGATCGCGCAGCGCCAGGGCGACATGGTCCGCGCCGCGATGGAAGACTTCTCCAAGCACGGCAGCGAAGTCCTCGCCGCCGCGACCGTCGAGGAGAAGGCCGCCAAGCAGATCGACTTCATCAAGAAGTCGTACGACTCGGCCATCACCAACACCAAGGAACTCGCCGACCTGTACACCAAGGGCCAGGCCGAGGCCGTGACGGCGCTGAGCGCCCGCGTCGCCGAGCTGACCGAAGAGGTCAAGGCCGCGATCGCCAAGAAGTAAGCGTTTCAGAGTAAGCGTGGGTCGGCCTGTCGCCGATCCGAAAAGGGGCCGCGTACGTGGCCCCTTTTCTTTTGCCGGTTTTTCTTTTGGGCCGGCGGACTCTACTGTCCGTCCACCATGACCACCATCACCTATGAAGACTTCGCGCGGGTCGACATCCGTGTCGGCACCATCGTCGAGGCGGCGCCGCTCGAAGGCGCGCGCAAGCCCGCCTACCGTCTGCTGATCGATTTCGGCGGCGAGATCGGCACGAAGAAATCCTCGGCGCAGATCACCGTGCACTATACGCCGGAAGAGCTGGTCGGCCGCCAGGTCGCGGCGGTCGTGAACTTCCCGCCGCGTCAGATCGGCCGGTTCATGTCCGAGGTCCTGACCCTCGGCTTTCCGGCCGCCGACGGCAGCGTCGTCCTGATCGCGCCAACCAAGCCTGTGCCCAACGGCGGCAAGCTGTTCTAGCGCGACGACCTAGAAGACCTTGTGAATCCAGCCGTGCGGGTCGGCCGCACGGCCGCGCTGGATACCGACGAGAGCGGTCTTCAGTTCCTCGGTCTTCGCGCCCGAGCCGCCGTTGCCGATCCGAAATTCGCCGTCCTTGCTGCGCACGGTGCCGATCGGCGTGACGACCGCGGCGGTGCCGCAGGCGAAGGCCTCGCGCAGGCGGCCGCTGGCGGCGTCCTTGCGCCACTGTTCGATCGAATAGCGCTCCTCGCTCACCTTGATGCCCTTGTCCCTGGCGAGCGTAAGCAGCGAGCTGCGCGTGATGCCGGGCAGGATCGTGCCGCCGAGCGGCGGGGTGATCATCGAGCCGTCGTCGAACACGAAGAAGATGTTCATGCCGCCCAGCTCCTCGATCCAGCGCTTCTCGACGGCATCGAGGAACACGACCTGGTCGCAGCCGTGGCGCGTCGCCTCGGCCTGGGCCTGCAGGCTGGCGGCATAGTTGCCGCCGCACTTGGCGGCGCCGGTACCGCCGGGCGCGGCGCGGGTGAAGTCATCGGAAACCCAGACCGACACCGCCGGCGCATCGGTCTTGAAGTAGGCGCCGACCGACGAGGCGATGACGATGAACAGGTAGTCGGACGAGGGCTTCACGCCGAGAAAGATCTCGTTGGCGAACATGAACGGCCGGATGTAGAGGCTGCCGTCACCCTCCGGAATCCACGCCCGGTCGATCTTGACCAGCTGGTCGACCGCCTCGAGGAACACCTCTTCCGGCAGGACGGGCATGGCGAGCCGCTCGGCCGATTGCTGGAAGCGGCGGGCATTCTCCAGCGGGCGGAACAGCGTCGCGCCGCCATCGGCGGTGCGATAGGCCTTCAGCCCCTCGAAGATCTCCTGGGCGTAGTGCAGGACGGCCGCGGCCGGATCCATCGGGATCGGCGCGCGCGGTTCGACCCGCGCATCGTGCCAGCCCTTGGACTCGTGATACCGGATGGTCACCATGTGGTCGGAGAAGACACGGCCGAAGCCCGGATTCTTGAGCAACTCCGCGCGCTTCTCGGCGGGAAGCGGCGACGGATGGGCGACATGCGTGAACTGGAGCGGTGTCTTGGACATTGTCTGGGACGTTTCTCTCTTGAGTATTTCTTTCAATCTATCACAGGCGGGCGGCCCGCAAGTCCCCCGCCGTCGCTCACAGCGGAATTCGCACGATCACGCGCAAACCGCCCAGCGGCGAGACCGCCAAAGTTACGTCGCCGCCGTGACTGCGCGCCACGTCGCGGGCGATGCTGAGGCCCAGCCCGACCCCGCCGGTCGCGGCGTTGCGCGACTGGTCGAGCCGCAGGAACGGCCGGAACACGTCCTCGTACTTCTCGGGCGGAATGCCGGGTCCGTTGTCGTCGACCGTGATCTCGACGGACGTCCGGCCGCGCACCGCCTCGATCCTGATCGCGCTGGCATAGCGCTGGGCATTGGACACGATGTTGGTCAGGCAGCGCTTGATGGCGATCGGCCGCAGCTCGACGTTCATGTCGCCCTTCCAGGAGAGCTCGATGCTGGCATCGCCGTGGCGCGCGCCGGCGGCGACATCCTCGAGGATCTCGGAGAGGTCGGACATCACCGGATCCTCGTCGCCTTCGCCGCGCGCGAAGGCAAGATAGCCCTCGATCATGCGCTGCATGTCGTCGACGTCATCGGACAGCTCCCGCACCTCCGGCGAGTCCGGCAGCAGCGCGAGCGAGAGTTTCATGCGGGTGAGGGGCGTCCGCAGGTCGTGGCTGACGCCGGCCAGCATCTCGGTGCGCTGCTGGATCGAGCGGCGCAGGCGGATGCGCATCGTGTGGAAGGCGGTGGCGGCATTGCGCACCTCGCGCGTGCCGCCGGAGAAGGCGAAGTCGGGCACGTCGCGTCCCTTGCCCAGGGCGTCGGCCGCCACTCCCAGATGTTCGATGGGCACCAGCTCGCGCCGCATGAACCAGATGGCGAGGCCGAACAGGACCAGGGCAAGGCCCAGCTGGGCCAGGACATAGGCGAAGCTCGAACCGAAGGTGAGGCGCACATGCGGCACCAGCACGTCCATCACGTCGCCGTCCGAGAGCTGTATCTCGACCAGGAGCTGGCCGCCGCCGATATTGTTGTCGAGGAAGAAGGGCCGCTTCAGGTCGGCCTCGAGCGCGCCCTGCACCTCGCGCGCAACGATGTCGAAATACTCGGGCTCCTTGAAGGGCCGCACGATCCCCTTGCGGAAAGACACGAACAGCAGCAGGTCCTGCGCGGAGCGGCGCAGGATCCAGTCGCGATGCTCGTCGTCGGGGAAGTCGGAACGCAGCGAGATCAGCAGGCGCAGGTCGCGCACCAGCAGGATGGCCAGGCGGTTGGTGACGTTGTCGCCGCGCTGGCTGTAGAACCACCAGGCCGACAGGGCCTGCAGCAGCAGCATCGGGACGACGATGATGAGGAGGGCGCGCGCGAAGAGGGTCTGCGGCGAATGCTTGTCCGACCACTGCGCGATGCGCTCGAAGAGGTCGCCGACGGCACTCCACTTCATGCGTCGACCAGACGATAGCCCTGGCCGCGTACCGTGCGCAGATAGCGGGGAAACGACGGGTCGGGTTCGATCTTGCGCCGCAGCCGCGTCACCTGCACGTCGATGGCGCGTTCGTTCACGGAGGCGCCGATGATCTTGCACAGGGTCTCGCGGCTCAGCACCTCGCCGATCCGGCCGGTGAAGGCCCGCATCAGAGCGATCTCGGCGTCGGTCAGCGGCACGCGCTTGCCCTTGTCGGTGAGTTCGCCCAGTTCAAGGTCGAACTGCATGGGGCCGAACGTCACCAGTCGCTGCGCTTCGGGTGCGGCGGCCGTGCCGGCCGTCCGGCCCCGGCGCAGCACGCTCTGGATGCGCAGCAGCAGCTCACGCGGCTCGAAGGGCTTGCCGAGATAGTCGTCGACGCCCCGCTCCAGGCCGGCAATGCGGTCCTTGGTCTCGACCATGGCCGTCAGCATCAGGATCGGCACGTCGTCGGTGCGACGCAGCTCGGTCGCGAATTCGAGCCCGGTCTCGCCGGGCATCATGACGTCGAGCACGATCAGGTCGAAATCGAGCGAACTCAGCCGCTGGCGCGCCTCCGCGGCGCTGGCAGCGGTCGAGACGCGGAAGTCGTTGCGCGAGAGGAACGATTTCAGCAGTTCGCGCAGGCGCGTATCGTCGTCGACGACCAGGATGTGGGGTTTGTCGGTCGACGCGTCCATGGCGCGCTAGCGGCCGCCGCCGCGCAATCGCTTGTCGACGACCTGGCGCTCCGCCGGATCGAGCAGCCCCAGCAGGACCTTGCGAAAGCCTTCCACCGCCTCGGCGCCGGTCTCGCGATAGGCGCGGGCGAAACGCTGGCTCTGCCGGTCGGTGAGATCGCGCTCGAGCTCCTGGCCCTTGGGCGAGAGCCACAGCAGGCGCTCGCGCCGGTCGCGCGCGCCGCTCTTCTGCTCGACATAGCCCTGCTCGATCAGGTCCTTCAGCACGCGGCTGATCGACTGCTTGGTGACCTTGAGGATCGACAGGAGGTGACCCACGGTCTGCCCTGGATGCCGGCCGATGAAATAGAGGGCGCGATGATGGGCGCGCCCGAGCTGGTAATCCTTCAGTCTCTGGTCGATCTCGAAGGTGAAGTCGCGATAGGCATAGAACATCAGCTCGATGCCCTGGCGCAGTTCTTCGTCGCGCAGGAATAGCGGATTGGCGGGGGCTCTGGATTCCACGCCATCCTTTATAGTGCGGGCGAGCTGCGTTGACACCCCGCGCGAGCCGGTGTTACCGCGCGAACTCCCGTCGGAATGTTTCCCAAACCCTGCGAGGCGCCATGCTCACCGTCCATCATCTCGGCGTGTCGCAGTCCGAGCGGATCGTCTGGCTCTGCGAGGAACTCGGCATCCCCTATGAGCTCAAGGTCTATGACCGGGACGCCGTCACGCGGCTCGCCCCGCCGGAATACAAGGCCCTGCACCCACTCGGCGCGGCGCCTGTGATCCAGGACGGCGACGTGCTGCTGGCCGAATCGGGGGCCATCGTCGAATACATCGTCGCCCGTTACGGCAAGGGCCGGCTGGTGCTGGCGCCGGACCATCCCGACTTCGCGCCGTTTCTCTACTGGTTCCATTTCGCCAACGGCACGCTTCAGCCGGCGACCGGGCGGAACATGATCCTCGGGCGGCTCGATCTGCCGGCCGACAATCCGCTGATCAAGGCCATGAAAGCCCGGCTCGAGCTGGCCCTCGGCCTCGTCGAGGCGCGCGTTGGAAAGGTCGATTATCTCGCGGGGAATGCGCTCACGACGGCCGACATCATGGCCGTCTTCTCGCTCACGACCATGCGCTACTTCCTGCCCTACGACCTCGCGCCGTACCCTGCGATCCGCGCCTATCTTCAGCGCGTCGCCGCCCGCCCGGCCTACCGGCGGGCCATGGAGAAAGGCGACCCGGGAATGCCTCTCCTCCTCACCTGAAAATCCGAACGGCGAATGAGCGCAGGGTCAGTGTGATTGACAAGGTCAGTAATATTGACCTATTGAGACCAATAGTTGTTCTGAGACTCCACTCAGAGACCTATTTGGAATCAATCGAGGAGGGATATTGCAATGTCCTTAACCATGGATGACCGGGACGGTTTCATCTGGCTCGACGGCAGGCTGGTCCCGTGGCGCGAGAGCCGCATGCATGTGCTCACTCACGCGCTGCACTACGGCTCGGCCGTCTTCGAAGGTGAGCGCATCTATGACGGCCGCGTCTTCCGCCTGTCCGCCCACAGCGCCCGCCTCATCCGCTCGGCCAACCTGCTCGACTATGACCTGCCCTGGTCGCGCGAAGAGATCGACGAGGCGACGCGGGCCGTCGTGAAGGCGAACGACCTCACCGCCGGCTATATCCGCCCGATCGCCTGGCGCGGTTCGGAAGTGCTGGGCGTGTCGGCGATCGGCACGACGGTGCATCTCGCTATCGCGCCCTGGGCGCAGGAAGGCCGCCTGTCGGTGCAGGCGCGCGACGCCGGCATCAACGTCACGATGGCGAAGTACCGCCGGCCCTCACCCGAGACGGCGCCCGGGCACGCCAAGGTGGCCGGCCTCTACGTGATCTGCGGCATCGAGAAGGACCGCGCGCTGAAGGCGGGCTTCGACGATGCGCTGATGCTCGACTGGCAGGGTCGCATCGCGGAAACGACGGGCGCCAACATCTTCCTGGTGATCGACGGCAGGCTGGTCACGCCGACGCCGCACAATTTCCTCGACGGGATCACGCGTCGTGCGGTGATGGGCATGGCGCGGGCGCGCGGCTGGACGGTCGAGGAACGCGACGTGATGCCGGACGAACTCGGCCGGGCGAGCGAAGTCTTCCTCTGCGGCAGCGCCGCCGAGATCGTGCCGGTCGGCTCCATCGATCAGCACCACTTCCAGGCGGGTCCCGTCGCCAAGACCCTGATGGCCGACTTCCAGAAACTGGTGCGCGCGCCCGACAGCGAAGGCTTTGGCGAGGCCACGCATCTCATGACGCCAGCATCCCCGCTGGCGGCGTAAGATTGCGTCAGGGATCGTAGACAGCGACGAAGAGCACGGCTTCCCATCCTTCGGCGCGCGGGGTTCGGCGGCGAGAGGCGAACCAGCAACAGACGCGACCATAGGCGATGCCTTTGCTCAGCTCGTGGCCTTGTCGCAAATGGCCGATCCGCAGCGTGGATCGGTCGGGTAAGTCTGCTTCAGCGCGGACTGCGTCATCACGATCGGGATTGTCAGGTTCGAGGATGAGGCGGATTGCGGTACCGGGCAGCAAGTCGCCGATTCTCTCCGAGTCGCTCGATATGGCCGAATAGAAGCCGCGCCAGCCGGCCGGCAGCGCCGCCTTTGCTTCCTTGTCGGCCTGCAGGGCTGCCAGGATGCCGTTCTTTGCATCCTGAGGCAGCTCACGCTGCCTGATCCCGGCCGGCGGGGTCATCGGACGGTCAAGACCCAGCGCCCTTCGGACCCCTCGGATCAGCGGGCGGAACAGCCAGCCGATGACGGTGCCAACGACGGTGAAGATGGCCTCAAGCGACGAGCCGATCATACTATCTCCAAGGGCAGCCATGAATCATAGGCGAGGGCGCCCCGCTTGACATCGGGGCCTGCGATCCCCTTTTCTCGATGGCGTCCGAGGGGTGCCTGATCTTCCTGCAGGAGACGGGCTGAGACAGCCTTAACGGGGCTGAACCCTTTGAACCTGATCCGGGTCATGCCGGCGAAGGAACGGGAGTCAGCTGTGGGTTCACCTGTCGTATCGATCATCGGAGCCGGCGTCGCGGGCCTGGCATGCGCGACGGAACTCGTCGAGCGCGGTGTCGCCATCGAGGTACTGGAGCGCGGCAGCCGGGTGGGCGAGAGCGCCTGCTCGTGGATGGCCGGCGGTATGCTGGCGCCGTGGTGCGAGCGGGCCACCACCGACGAGATCGTCGCCCGTCTCGGGGAGCCGTCGATCGACTGGTGGCGGCGGCACTATCCCGGCACCGTCAGCCAGGGCAGCCTGGTCCTGGCGCCGCCGCGCGATGCGGCCGACCTCACGCGCTTCGCTGCGCGAACCGAGCGCTGCGACTGGATCGACGGCGACCGCATCGCGTCCCTCGAGCCCGACCTCGCCGGCCGCTTCCGCCGCGCGCTGTTCTTCCCCGACGAAGCCCATCTCGACCCGCGCAAGGCGCTGGCGTCGCTCGCCGCCGGTCTCGAAGCGCGCGGCGTTCCGATTCGCTTCGGCACCGAAGGCACGCCCTCGGAGTTCGATTCTCGCTTCGTGGTCGATTGCCGCGGCCTGGCCGCGCGCGAGGCGCTGCCCGACCTGCGCGGCGTGCGCGGCGAGATGCTCGTGGTGCGGACCCGCGACGTGTCGCTGTCTCGTCCGGTGCGGCTGCTGCATCCGCGCATCCCGCTCTACATCGTGCCGCGCGGCGAGGGACTCTTCATGATCGGCGCGACGATGATCGAGAGCGAGGAACGCCGCGCGGTCAGCGTGCGGTCGGCGGTCGAGCTGCTGAACGCCGCCTACACGCTGCATCCGGCGTTCGGCGAGGCCGAGATCGTGGAACTGGGCGCCGACCTGCGGCCGACCTTCCCCGACAACCTGCCCTGCATCCGGCGCACGGGACATGTGCTGCACGCCAATGGGCTTTTCCGGCATGGTTTCCTGCTCGCGCCCTGGCTGGCGAGACAGGTCGCCGATGCCGTTCTTCTGGAGACGAGAGATGCGGATTTACCTGAACGACGACATGCATGAGGTTTCGCCCGGCACGCTCGCCGCGGCACTCGAGACCCTGGGCTTCGGTGGCCGCAAGATCGCGACGGCGGTGAACGGCCGCTTCGTCGCCGCGGCGGCGCGACCGCGCACCGAACTGGCCGACGGCGACAGGATCGAGGTCGTCGCCCCGATGCAGGGAGGATAGGGCCATGTCCTCCTTTTATGGCGTCGAGCTGAAGTCGCGGCTGTTGCTCGGCACGTCTCGCTATCCGTCACCCGCTGTCCTCGAACGCGCGGTCAAGGCCTCGGGCGCGGAAGTCGTGACCGTGTCGCTGCGGCGCGAGAGCGGCACCGGCCGCGCCGGTCAGGCCTTCTGGTCGCTCATCCAGTCGATGGGCGTGCGCGTGCTGCCCAACACGGCCGGCTGCCATTCGGTGAAGGAGGCGGTGACGACCGCCCACATGGCGCGCGAGCTGTTCGATACGCCCTGGATCAAGCTCGAAGTGATCGGCGAGGCCGACACGTTGCAGCCCGACGTGTTCGGGCTCGTCGAGGCCGCGCGCATCCTTTCCGAGGAGGGCTTCGAGGTCTTCCCCTACACCACCGAGGACCTCGTCGTCGCCGAGCGTCTGGTCGAGGCGGGTTGCCGGGTGCTGATGCCGTGGGGCGCGCCGATCGGCTCGGCGCGCGGCCTGAACAACGTCTACGGGCTGCGTTCGATGCGGGCCCACTTCCCCGACATCCCGCTGGTGGTCGATGCCGGGCTGGGTGTGCCCTCGCATGCCGCCGCAGCCATGGAACTGGGCTACGACGCGGTGCTGCTCAACACGGCCGTCGCCGAGGCGGGCGATCCGGTCGAGATGGCGCGCGCCTTCGCGCTCGGCGTCGAGGCCGGTCGCGCCGCCTATCTGGCGCGCCCGATGGAGCCGCGCGACATGGCGGTGCCGTCGACGCCGGTGATCGGCAAAGCCGCGCTTGGAGACTGAAGAGATGCTCGATCCGTTCTATCCCGTGGTGCCTGATTCAAGCTGGGTGACGAAGCTGGTGCCGATCGGCACCAGGCTCATCCAGCTGCGCATCAAGGACCAGCCGGAGTCCGAGGTCCGCCGCCAGGTGCGCGAGGCCAAGGCGGTCTGTACACAGCATGGCGCAGACCTGATCGTGAACGATTACTGGCAGGTGGCGATCGACGAAGGTTGCGCCTGGGTCCATCTCGGCCAGGAGGATCTGGTCGACGCCGACGTGAAGGCGATTCGTCGGGCCGGCATCAGGATCGGCGTCAGCACGCACGACCATGCCGAGCTCGACAAGGGACTGGCCATCGATCCCGACTATGTCGCGCTGGGTCCGATCTGGCCGACCAAGCTGAAGCAGATGCCGTGGGCGCCGCAGGGCACCGAGCGCCTGGCCGAGTGGAAGAAGCTGATCGGCGACCGGCCGCTAGTCGCGATCGGCGGGCTGACCCTGGAGCGCGCGCTGCTGTGCCTGAAGTCGGGGGCCGACATCGCCTCGGTGGTGGGCGACATCGTGAACCATGACGATCCGATCGCGCAGGCGAAGGCCTGGATCGCTGCGACGAGACGGAAATGACCGACCGCTACGCCCGCCAGGCCGTGCTGCCGGAGATCGGTCCGGCCGGGCAGGCGCGCCTCGCCGCCGCCTCGGTGCTGGTGGTCGGCGCCGGCGGCCTCGGTTGCCCGGTGCTGCAGTATCTCAGCGGTGCCGGCGTCGGCCGGCTCACCGTCGTCGATCACGACACGGTCGAGGAGACCAACCTGCATCGCCAGCCGCTCTACGGCATGCCGGACATCGGCAAGCTCAAGGCCGAGGCGGCGCGCGCCACGCTGCAGCGCTACAACCCGCAGGTTCGCATCGACGCGGTGGCCGAGCGGCTGACGCCGCAGAATGCCGCGAGGCTGGTCGCCGATGCCGACATCGTGGTCGATGCCGCCGACAGCTTCGCCGTGACCTACATGCTGAGCGATGCCTGCTTTGCCGTGGCCAAGCCGCTGGTCAGCGCCTCGGTGATCGGCATGACCGGCTATGCCGGCGTCTTCTGCGGCGGCGGCCCCAGCTATCGCGCGGTGTTTCCCGAAGTCTCGGTCGATGGCGGCACCTGTGCCACGGTGGGCGTGATCGGCACCGCGGTGGCGACCGTGGGCAGCCTGCAGGCGCATCTCACGCTGCATCACCTTCTCGGCCTCGAACCCGCCGCACTGGGCCGGGTCGTCACGTTCGACGCGAAGCGCATCGCCTTCGGCGGCTTCGACTTCGCCGGCAGTCCCGAGCCCGAGGAGCGGGTGGCGTTCATCGCGCCCGACCAGGTGCGGCCCGACGACATCGTGGTCGACCTGCGCGGTCTCGACGAGGCGCCCGTCTCGCCCTTCGCCGGCGCGCGGCGGCTCGTCGTCGATACGATCGACGAACTCGGCACGCCCGACGGCCGGGTCGTGCTGGCCTGCCGCAGCGGCCAGCGGGCGTTGATGGCGGCGGACCGCTTGCGCGAGCGCGGTGTCGCGAATCTCGCTCTCGTTGCCCTGGGCTGAAGCGGCCCCGATCCGGAACGGGTCCGCATCCTCGCCGGCCGACGAACCCGGAGTGAAGAAGGGCGGCCGCCTACTTTTTTTCCCAGCGTGCCGCGGCCGCGTCGTCGCCTTCATGGGCGCCGACCCATTGCTCGCCCTTCGGCGTGTCTTCCAGCTTCCAGAAGGGCGCCTTGGTCTTCAGCCAGTCGACCAGGAATTCGCAGGCCTCGAAGGCCGCTTCGCGATGGGGCGAACCGACCGCCACCAGCACGATGCGTTCCCCCGGCTCCATGCGGCCGTAGCGGTGCACGATCAGCGTCGCTTCGAGCGGCCAGCGCCGGTTGGCCTCGGCCTCGATCTCCTGCAACGCCGTCTCGGTCATGCCGGGATAGTGCTCCAGCGTCAGCGCGTCGATCCTGTCGCGATGATAGCCCTCGCGCACATGCATCTCGCGCACGAGGCCCACGAAGACCGCGAGCCCGCCGATCCGCCTGTTGCCGTCGGTGAGGCGGGCCAGCTCGGCGCCGACATCGAAATCGGCTTCCTGGACGCGCACCGTCATGTCAGCCGCCGGTGAAGGGCGGGAAGAAGGCGACTTCGCGCGCCCCGGCGAGCTTGACGTCGAAGGTTGCGGTGCGCTGGTCGACGGCCGCGCCGAAGGCCGCGCCTTCGGCCAGCGCCTCGGCGTGGCCGGGGCTGCGGCTGCGCAGCCAGACGACGAGATCGCCCACCGTGTCGATCCCGGCAGGCGGCGTCAGGTCCTCTTCCGGTACCCCGACCGTGCGCTTCATCCAGGCGAAATAGCGGATCTTCATTTCTGGCCGCCCGGCGACGGCGCGTCTTCGGCCATGTGGCGCAGGCCGGTGCGAAGATAATCGTAGCCGGTGATGAGCGTGAGCGCCGCGGCGATCCAGATCAGGACGATGCCGGCCTGCGTGACCCAGTGCGCGGCCGAGTCGCCGACCAGCAGCGCGGCGATGGCCACCATCTGCACCGCCGTCTTCCATTTGGCGAGCGCGCTGACCGGCAGGCCGACCCGCAGCTCCGCCAGGAACTCGCGCAGGCCCGAGACCAGGATCTCGCGCGCCAGGATGATGAGGGCTGCCAGCACGTTCAGGCCCGCCAGCGTGCTGTTGTCGACCAGCATGACCAGGGCGGCGGCGACCAGCAGCTTGTCCGCGATCGGATCGAGGAAACGGCCGAAGCGCGAAATCTGATGGTAGCGCCGTGCGAAATAGCCATCGAACCAGTCGGTCACCGCGGCGGCCACGAACAGCGCCATGGACAACCACTGTGCCCAGCCACGATCGAGCCAGAAGCAGGCCACGACCAGCGGAATCGCGACGATGCGCGACAGGGTGAGCATGTTGGGCAGGTTGAACAGCATCGATCCGGACATTACCGGCCGCCCCGGAAGTGGTCATGGATTTTCTGGGCGAGTGCGTCGGAGATTCCCGGCACCGACTTGATGTCCTCCAGAGTCGCACCCGAAACGGCGCGGGCGCTGCCGAAGTGATTGAGCAGCGCACGCTTGCGCCCGGCGCCGATGCCCGGCACCTCGTCGAGCGTCGAGCGTGTCATGTCTGCCGCACGGCGCGTGCGGTGAGTGCCGATCGCAAAGCGATGCGCCTCGTCCCTCAGTCGTTGCAGGAAATAGAGAACCGGGTCGCGCGGTTCGAGCGAGAAGGGCGGCTTGCCGGTCATGAAGAAGCGCTCGCGGCCGGCATCGCGGTCCGGTCCCTTGGCGATGCCGACCAGAGGAATGTCCTCGAGCCCGAGTTCGGCCATCACGCCACGAACCGCTTCGAGCTGTCCTTGGCCGCCGTCGATCAGCAGCAGGTCCGGCCAATGCTCGTCGTCGCGCTCGGGATTCTCCTTGAGCGCGCGCCCGAAGCGGCGGGTCATCACCTCGCGCATCATGGCGAAGTCGTCCCCCGCCGCGCCCTCGGTCCTGATGTTGAACTTGCGGTAGGCGTTCTTGTTGAAGCCCTCGGGCCCCGCGACGATCATCGCGCCGATCGCCGCCGTGCCCTGGATGTGACTGTTGTCGTACACTTCGATTCGCTCGGGCGGCGCATCGAGGCCGAACACACGCGCCACGCCTTCGAGCAGGGTGCGCTGCGTGCCGCGTTCGGCCATGCGGCGGGCCAGCGCCTCGCGCGCGTTGTTCACGGCCTGGTCGAGTACGTCCTTCTGGTCGCCGCGCTTGGGCTGGCGGATCTCGATCTTGTGTCCGGCCGACAGAGCCAGCGCGCTTTCCATCAGCTCGCGCTCGGCGACGTCGTGGCTGGTCAGGATCAGCTTCGGCGCCTGCCGCGCCTCGTAGAACTGCCCGATGAAGGCCTCCAGCACCTGCGCCTCGTCGAGTTCCCGGCCGTGGCTCGGGAAGTAGGCGCGGTTGCCGAGATTCTGACCGGCGCGCAGGAAGAAGACCTGGATGCAGATCTGCCCGCCTTCGGCGTGGGCGGCGAAGATGTCGGCCTCGTCGATCGACGGCAGGCTGATCGACTGGTGCGAGGTGATATGCGCCAGGGCGCGGATACGGTCGCGCAGGATGGCGGCGGCCTCGAACTCGAGGTTGGCGGAAGCCTGCTCCATGCGCTGCGACAGCGTCTGCTGGATCTCGCGGTTGCGTCCACCCAGGAAGCCGCGCACGTCGTCGACGATGGCATCGTACTCGGCCTTGCCGATGCGGCCGACGCAGGGCGCCGTGCAGCGCTTGATCTGGTACTGCAGGCAGGGCCGCGTGCGCGTCGAGAACACGCCGTCGGAACAGGAACGCAGCGGGAAGGCGCGCTGCAGGGCGTAGAGCGTGCGGTTGACCGCGGTGGCCGAGGCGAACGGCCCGAAGTATTCGTTGGCCGGCTCGCGCGTGCCGCGATGCTTGGCGAGTTGCGGCCACTCGGTGTCGCGGCGGATGACGATGTAGGGAAAAGACTTGTCGTCGCGCAGCAGGACGTTGAAGCGCGGCCGGAAACGCTTGATCAGGTTGTTCTCGAGAAGCAGCGCCTCGGCTTCGCTGTCGGTGACTGCGAATTCCATGGTTCGCGTCGCCGACACCATGCGAATGAGGCGCGCGGCGAGTCGCGTCGGTTGCGTATAGGCGGCGACCCGGCTGCGCAGGGAGCGCGCCTTTCCGACGTACAGCACCTCCCCGTCGGACGCGATCATGCGATAGACCCCGGGCTTGCGCGGGAGTGTCCGCACGAAGTCCGCGATGATCCGCATTCCGTCGGAAAGGGTGCCTACGGTGGGAGGCAGGTCGGTGTCGGCTTCGTCGGTCATCTGGGAGGCGGAAAATGGCCCTGCGCCCGCGTCTGCACAAGGCAATCGACAGCATGTGGGGAAGTCTGTGCAGAAGCCGTAGGTCCTACGGCCGTTACGCCAACGTCACCATATTGACTCAATGTGTGAGGGGTGGCAGTCGCCTGCCACCCCTGTTTTAACCCAATGATTTGATTGGCATTTTTGCCGATTTGCCGTCGTCTAGAAAAAGCTGGCCAACCTTTTTGTTCCCGATTTGATCCAAATGGCTGTAGCGCTTCGATATGTGGATAAGATCGGTGGCTCTACAGCACTGACAGCATCCGTCCGACGAGCGGATGGCGGACCACGTCGTCCTGCGTGAGCCGAACCACGGCGACGTCGTCGAGGCCCTCCAGCCGGGTCCCGATCGCAGCCAGGCCCGACAGTTCCGGCAGCAGGTCGGTCTGATCGGGATCGCCGGTCATCACCATCGTGGAATGCCAGCCGAGCCGGGTCAGCAGCATCTTGAGCTGGCCGTAGGTGCAGTTCTGCGCCTCGTCGATCAGGACGAAGGCGTTGTTGAGGGTCCGCCCGCGCATGAAAGCCACCGGGGCGATCTCGATCGTGCCGTCGTCGAGGTGCTGGGCCAGACGCTTCGGGCCCATGCGGTCGTTCAGCGCGTCCCACAGCGGGCGCAGATAGGGGTCGAGTTTCTCGCGCATGTCGCCCGGAAGAAATCCGAGGTTCTCGCCGGCCTCCACGGCCGGCCGCGACAGCACGATCCTGGAGACCGTACCGTTCTCCAACGCCTCGACGGCAGCCGCGATCGCCAGATAGGTCTTGCCGGTGCCGGCGGGCCCGAGCGCCACGGTGAGGGGCTTGCCCTCGATCGCCTCCATCAGGACCCGCTGGTTGTCGCTCCTCGGCCGGATTTTCTTGATGTAGCTCTGGTCTCGGTCATTGGCCGGAGTGTGGTCGAATACGACGCTGTGAATACGGGCGCTGTCGATGGCGTGCAGCTTGGCTCGGCGTGCGGCGCGTTTGGCCATATTCGTACTCCGGTGTCATGGTCAGGGGAGCGGGACCGATCGCCCAAAACAAAAACGCCCCCGGCGAGCGGAGGCGTTGACGATCGATGGTCTGACTGAAGGGTGAGGCCGATAGGGCACGCGGTGGGCGTTCCACCGGTGAACCAGTTTCCGTCGGGGGACATGTCCTCGAACGGATAAAAACCCTCCCTCAGCTACCGAGGAAAGCCTAGCCTCAATCCGGCCCTTCGGCCACCATATTTATGGTCTGTCGCCGAAAATTAACGCTAGGGAAAGCAATCCGTCTCAACGACCGTGGACCAGCCGCCCGGCGACGTAGGTGGCCTGGACCGCCCGGTCGTCACCCAGGATCATCTGGACGAAGAGCCGCTCGGCGAAGTCGCGCGCCTCGTCCATGCGGAAGGCGATGAGCGGCGTGGAACGCATGTCGAGCACCACGAGATCGGCTTCCATGCCGGGAGCGATGCTGCCGACCTTGTCTTCGAGATGCAGTGCCGCCGCCGACCCGCGCGTGGCGAGATAGTAGGCGTGCGCGGCCGACAGGGGATGGTGGCTGAGCTGCGAAGCCTTGTAGGCTTCGTTCAGGGTCTGCAGGATCGAGAACGAGGTGCCGGCGCCGACATCGGTCCCGATACCGACGCGAACCGGCCGGTCCTCTCGCTTGGCGCGTCCGATGTCGAACACGCCGCTGCCCAGGAAGAAGTTCGAGGTCGGGCAATGGGAGATCGCGGCATCGGCGGCATGCAGGCGCTGCAGTTCGTCGTCGCCCAGCCGGATTCCATGGCCGAACACGGCGCCCCGGCCGCACAGCCCGTGATGGTCGTAGACGTCGAGATAGTTGCGGCGGCCGGGGAACAGTTCGCGCACCCAGGCGACCTCGGCCTCGTTCTCCGCGATGTGCGTCTGCATCAGGCAGTCGGGATGGTCGCGCCACAGCGCGCCGGCAGCGGCGAGCTGCTCGGGCGAACTGGTGGGGGCGAAGCGCGGCGTGATCGCATAGAGCAGGCGTCCGCGACCGTGCCATTTGCGGATGAGGGCCAGGGAGTCGTCGTAACCGGACTGGGCGCTGTCGCGCAGCCCGTCCGGGGCATGGCGGTCCATCAGCACCTTGCCGGCCGCGAGCCGCAGCCCGAGCGCTTCCGCCTCCTCGAACAGGATGTCGGCCGAATGGGCATGCACCGAGCAATAGACGCAACTCGTCGTGATTCCGTTGCGCAGGTTCTCCTGCAGGAAGGTGCGGGCCACCCGCCGTGCGTAGCTCCGGTCGGCGAGCTTCAGCTCGGCCGGGAAGGTGTAGCGTTCGAGCCAGTCGAGGAGCTGCGCGCCGTGGCTTGCAATCATCGGTGTCTGCGGAAAATGCACGTGGGTGTCGATGAAGCCCGCGGAGATCAGGGCATCCGGGCCGAAGTCCCGGATCGCCGTGCCGGCCGGCAGCAGCGGAGCGACACGCGCGGCCGGTCCGAAGTGCGTGATGCGCCCGTCCTGCATCGCCACGATCGCATCGGGCTCATGGACGAGGGTCCGCTCGAGTCCGTCGCGAAACGGATCGCCTGTGAAGGTGAGGGCGGGGCCGCGTATCGCGGTCGGTCGGGCAGCGGAAGACATCGAGGCGACGTTCGCATCGAACGGCAAAGCGGGGAAGGGCCGTGCTACAGGAGAAGCCTGCAACGGGAGATCCGGCGATGAGTGAGATCGTGTGGCGCGGCATGACGCGGGCCGAGCTCGACAAGGCCTACGACAATACGAACGCAGTGGCCGATTCCGGCCCGCGCCGCGACGGCTGGATCGCGCGCAGCGAGCGCTTCCGGGCGCGCCACGCCGAGGGGCTCGACCTGGCCTACGGCCCGCGCCCCCGCAACAAGCTCGACCTGTACCGCTGCGGGCGCGCGAAGGCGCCGCTGTTCGCCTTCATCCATGGCGGCTACTGGCAGCGCAACAGCAAGGAGATCTTCGCCTGCATGGCCGAGGGCCCGCTCGCGAATGGCCTCGACGTCGCGTTCCTGGGGTACACCCTGGCGCCCGAGGTCACCCTGTCGGCCATCGTCGGAGAAATCGCCGAAGCGGTCCGCTGGCTGCGCCGGGAAGGGCCGCGCTACGGCGTGGCGCAGGATCGACTGGTCGTGTCCGGCTGGTCGGCGGGCGGACACCTGACGGCGACGACGCTGGCCATGGACGAGGTCGACGCCGGCCTGGCCATCAGCGGCATCTACGACGTCGAGCCCTGTCGCCTGAACTATCTCAATGAAAAACTGAATCTCACGGCGGAGGAAGCGGCGCGTACGAGCCCGCTCCTGCATCTGCCGGAAATGAGTGCTCCCGTCGTGCTGGCCTATGGCACCGCCGAACTGCCTGAACTGCAGCGCCAGTCGGTGGCCTATCATGAGGCGCGTCGCGCGAAGGGCCTCGCGAGCGAGTTGTTGCCGCTTGCCGGACTCAACCACTTCTCCATCATGGATGAACTCGAGGCACGCGAGGGGGCGCTGGTGCGGGCGGCGATCGGCCTGGCATTTCCGTCATCTTCCTGACGAAGCGGAGGAACTCCCAGGGTACCCTTGCGTTGCATACCGGAACCCTGCGGGGAGGGGCCCGGTCGCACGCGATCAAAAGCCGGGTTGATCGTTCTGGAGGTGAGGCAATGAACGTCGATCGAGAGGCAGCCGGTGCTGCCCCGAAAGACGGGGGAGAGTTCCGTTCGAAGGCGACGGGTTGGGGCGCGCGCATCGCCCTGGTGTCGGCGTCGCTTCTGGCATCGCTGGCCCTGCTCGAAGTGGGATACCGGCTGATCCTGTGGGGCCCTGACGGGCTCGTAAGCTGGCCGAACCTCGTTCATCAGCGTATGGGGATCGGTGACGGTGACCAAAGTTGCCAGTACGCCTACAGCGCGGCGCTGGGATGGACGTCGCCGGCAAACTGCGTCTCGGCCAGCTTCAACTCCGATGCCGATGGTTTCCGCCGCTCGGCTTCCCAGGCTTCCCTCGCCGAACCTCCCATCCTCGTTACCGGCTCGTCGTTCGCCAAGGGCGACGAGGTCGGCGACAATGAAACCTGGCCGGCCTATCTGCAGGCCACGATCGGCCGCAAGGTGGTGAACGCGGGCATCAGCGGATATGCGTTCGACCAGACAGTGCTCCGTACCGAGCAACTCGTCCCGATGGTGAAGCCGCTTTTCGTGATTGCCAGTTTCACGCCCGGCGACATCAGGCGGGCTGAAATGGAGGTCGCCTGGAATCGCGATAAGCCTTTCTTCACGGTCAAGAACGGGAAGCTCGATCTGCACAATGTGCCGGTCCCCGGAAAGCCGGGTGATCCGGTGCAGTTCCCGACGGCCGCCGAGTGGTTCGGACGGTTCGCCCTCGCCGAGCTCGTAGCCGGAAGCCTCGGTATCCAGCGGGGCTGGTACTTCCGTGAGATCCGGGGCGCCCCGGCCGGCACCGGCGCGACTGTCGCGTGTCAGCTGGTGCCGCGGCTCGCCGCTCTCGGGGTACCTGTGGTTGTCATGGCGCAGTACAGCCGCAACTACTGGAAGGATAACGGGCTGTTCGGCACGGAACTTCATCGCGCCGTCCGCCAGGTGCTGGACTGCGCGGCCGCAGCGGGGCTGATCCCCTTCGATACCGCCGATGCCCTGAAGGCGGTCGTGGACACCCGCGGCGCCGGACCCTTCTATCGCACCGACCACCATTCGGCCGAGGGCAATCGCGTGGTGGCGGATCTTGTGATGAGGGAGCTCGTCAACCGGGGGCTGCTGCCCCGGACCGCGGATCGATGACCGCTGCAAGGGCGCCGACCGGGGTCGAAAGGCGGTGCGCCCGTGCTGGCCTTGATTTCGGGGCAGCCGGGAGCCCTCGAGACTCGCAAAAAGTGAGAGGGTTCGCGATTGCCGCCGCCGCGATGATATGGCTTTTATGAACCGCCTCGTGAACTACCTAGCCAACATTCTGGAATGTTTGGAATCTGCCAAGTGGTGGTCGGTGTAAATGCTCAGACGGATGCTGCGAAACCTAGCGCGACCTGCTCATCGTCCCGTCAAGATGCTTCCCGTGGTGGCGTGCGTGCCCGGCGTCGATGTCTGGTTTCTTCGCTTCGCGTTCGCGTTCCTGGCGCATCTGCAGCAAGGGGGGCATGTCGTCGACCGGTTGAGCGGACGGTGCGTGGGCAACCCGGCAGGCCCTGCGTTCAACTTCGATCACATGAACGGGGGCCCTCTTCTCTGGGCGCCCGACCTGACCCCCTCTCACCATCTATTCATTGGACATACGGTCTGTCCGGGATTCGACAGGATCTCCTCGCAGTTCGACTGGTGGGAGAGCACGCCGTTTTCGGCGCCGGGCTATGACTATCTCCACGATGGAATCAACTACGCGCACGTCCCGGTCGATCTCGCGCCCCATGCCTTCGTTTCCGTGTCCGTAGACGACGTGGATGCCGCAGCCTGGAGTGGCGCCGGACTGCGCATGTCCCTCGTCTACGGCGACCCCATCCAGCACGCCGTCGGCTGTTACACCAACAGTCGGAGCCAGGGGCGGGCGGCCAACGGTCCGACCGGCGAACGGCCCACGCTGGATTGGACGTTTCATAAGTATCTGCTCGAGCGCGCATTGCCGTCCTACGCCAAGATGTTCATTTCCTATCAGGCGATGGCGCAAGCGGCGCCGGGCGCCGTCCACATCGTGGCGGAGGACGAGCTGCGGGCAGAGCCTGCCCGCGTCCTGTCATTCCTGTTGTCGCACCTGAAGCTCGATCGCTGGCAGTCGGCCCCGGTCGATGCCGTCGCCGACCTGGCCCGGCGAGAGCACATCATGGTGATCGAGAAGGAGATTGGACGAAGCCTGACCGGTTCTCGCGGCAGCCGCAGGAAGTCGACGGGGGCCGTGCCGGAAACGGTCGCCCGGGTCGCCCGGGATCCGAACCTGCGGCGCGAAGCCTTGAGTTCACTTGCGTCGATGGGGGTGGATACCGCCTACTTCAAGGCGGCCCCGGTGATGGCGTCACTTCGAGGGGATGCTGTCGCCTCTGGCCGCGTATAGTCTAGTTCGATAGCGTATCCGGCCAACGTCGAGCGGACGAGGCGCCTGCGGGTAGAACGTCCGGCGAACATCGGACGGAGGCGGCTGCTGCACGATCTTGGCATGGCCTTCGCTGGCCAGGCCTGGATCCGTCGCCGGAGTTGGGGAGTTGCAGTGAAGCAGAACATCGTGGTCGCGACGCACCACAAGACCGGCACCGTCTGGATGTCCACGGTGTTCAAGGCAATTGCTCGCAGGGTCGGTGCGGATTATGTCGACTTCTGGACCCACTTTGGACGGCTTGATCGCTCGCTGAAGACGCCGTTCATTCTGTTCAATCACAATTCGATATTTTCGCGGCACGCCAGCCAGCTTCGCCGGGACGACGTTCGGGTGCTTCATCTCATTCGCGACCCGCGCGATGTGCTGATCTCGGCCATGCACTACCACAAGAAGGCCGATGAACCCTGGCTCCACGAAAAGGTATCGGGCAGCAAGGAGGCCCCGTATCAGCAAAGGCTCAATTCGTTCGCCACGGTCCACGAGCAGTATCTGTTCGAGCTGGAGAACGCGACCGGCAGCACCATAGATGCCATGCTGGACTGGCAGTACGACAGGCCGAACTGCCTGGAGGTTCGTTACGAAGATCTCTGGAGCGACCGTTCCCTGTCCCTCTGGTCGCACATAGCCTCGTTCCTGGGATTCGAAGGGGCCGAACTGGAGGTGTGCCGGCAGAGCTTCTGGGAGCACAGCCTGTTCGGGAAGGCTCCCCGGATCAATCGGCGCCATGCCCGCTCCGGCGAGGTCGCGCAATGGAAGCGTGAGTTCACCCCCGAGCTCGCGCAGGCATTCCTGCATCGCTTTCCTGACGCCCTTGAGATGCTTGGGTACGAGAATGACGATGGCTGGGTCGACAGTCTGACAACGCACCCGAGGCTCGACGCACAAGCTTGTGCGGCGACTTAGGCCCCTTAAGGTCGCCGGGAGCGCTTACGCTTCAGTGTGGTTCCAAGAACAAAGGGCCCAGCCGTTTCCGGCCAGGCCCTTTTTGATTTGGTGGAGCCAAACGGGATCGAACCGTTGACCTCTACAATGCCATTGTAGCGCTCTCCCAGCTGAGCTATGGCCCCGAAATCCTTGGGAAGGCGCGAGGTTATAAGTCCTGCCTCGCGCGCTGGCAACAGCCTCTAGCGGTCGCCTTCCTCCTTGTCATCAACTTCGACATCGACCTCGATATCGTCCTCGTCGTCGTCGAGATCGTCCGCGGCCAGCGCCTCGTCGCCGTCCACGTCGGGCAACTCGTCGCCGTCCAGGTCATCGACCTTCTTCTTCGCTGCTGCCGCCTTGGCAGCCGCTGCGGCGGCGGCCGCGGCCGCTGCTGCCGTTGCGGCGGCCGCACCGCGGCCCCGGCGAACCTTCACGAAGTCCTCGCGATCATGCTCACGCCCGCACTTGGGGCATTTGATCGGGCTCTTGTTCAGGTCGTAGAAGCGCGCTGCACAGCTCTGGCAGGTGCGTTTGGTGCCCCAGCTCGCTTTGACCACGCTGAATCTCCTGCAAATAAGCTGGAATCGGCCGAACGGGCCGCGAGGGAGCGCGTATGTCACGCGTCTTTCACCCTGTCAAAACCAAATTCGGGCATGCTAGGAGGGCGCCGCGCCGCAACCGCCTGCCGCCTCACTATTGCCGTGGAGACCGCCCTGTCTGCTCATGCCGCTCCGGCGAAGCTCATCGCCCGACCCGTGGACCGGCTGCAGGGCCGCGTCCGGGCACCCGGCGACAAGTCGGTTTCCCACCGCTCCCTGATGTTCGGCGCCCTTGCGCTGGGCGAAACCCGGATCACCGGGCTGCTGGAGGGTGAGGACGTGCTCGCCACCGCGGCCGCGCTGCGGGCGCTCGGCGCCCAGGTCGATCACGAGGGCGGCGGCGCATGGCGCGTGCGCGGATTCGGCGTCGGCGGCGCGCGCGAACCGGACAATGTCCTCGATCTCGGCAATTCCGGGACCTCGGCCCGCCTTCTGTCGGGCATCCTGGCCAGCCATCGCTTCACCAGTTTCATGACCGGCGACGCCTCGCTGCGCCGCCGGCCGATGCAGCGGGTGATCGGACCGCTGTCGCAGATGGGCGCCCGCTTCGAGGCGCGCGAGGGCGGCCGCATGCCGCTCGCCATCGTCGGCACCGACGAGATGTTGCCGATCGAATACCGCCTTCCAGTGGCTTCGGCGCAGGTGAAGAGCGCCATCCTGCTGGCGGGCCTGAACACCGCCGGCGAGACCACCGTCATCGAGCCCGAGGCCACGCGCGACCATACAGAGCGCATGCTGCGCCACTTCGGCGCCGAGGTGCGGGTGGGACCGGCGGAGGGCGGCGGCAAGCGCATCACCGTGGTCGGCTGGCCCGAACTCAAGGCGCGCGACATCGTGGTGCCGGGCGATCCCTCTTCGGCGGCCTTCGCCGTGGTGGCGGCCTGCATCCGGCCGGGCAGCGACGTGACGGTCGAGAATGTCGGCCTCAACCCGCTGCGAGCCGGCCTCTACGACACGCTGCGCGAGATGGGCGCCGACATCACGGCCGAGAACCAGCGCGAGGTCGGCGGCGAGCCGGTGGCCGATCTCCGGGTCAGGGGCGGCGAGTTGAAGGGGGTCGAGGTCCCGCCCGAGCGGGCGCCCTCGATGATCGACGAGTACCCGATCCTGGCCGTGGCGGCCGCCTGCGCCCGTGGCACCACCCGCATGCTGGGTGTGGCCGAACTGCGGGCCAAGGAGAGCGACCGGCTGGCCAGCGTGTCGGCAGGGCTCGCGGTCAACGGCGTTCGCCACGAAATGGGTCCCGATACGCTGTTCGTGCACGGCACCGGCGCGGCACCGGCCGGCGGCGGCACGGTCGTCACCCATCTCGACCACCGCATCGCCATGGCGTTCCTCGTGCTGGGGCTGGCGTCGCGCGAAGGCGTCGCGGTCGACGACGGCTCGCCGATCGACACCAGTTTCCCGGGCTTCGCCCGGCTGATGGGCGCGCTGGGGGCGAGGATCGAGGCGGCGTGACCAGAGGGCCGGTCATCACGATCGACGGGCCCGCCGGGGCGGGCAAGGGGACGCTCGCCCGACGGCTGGCCGTCCATTTCGGCCTGCCCCATCTCGATACCGGGCTGCTCTACCGGGCGGTCGGGCTGAAGGCGGAAAGGACCGGGCGCCCCGCCGACGAGGTCGCGGCCAGCCTCGATCCGTCCGACCTGGCGGATCCGGACCTGCGCACGGACGTGGCGGGCCAGGCGGCGTCGAAAGTCGCCGTGATTCCGGAGGTTCGGGCCAACCTGCTGGATTTCCAGCGGAAATTCGCACGCCAGGCGGCTGGCGCCGTGCTCGACGGACGCGATACCGGCACCGTGATTTGCCCCAATGCACCGGTGAAATTGTTCGTGACGGCCAGCGTCGAGGCGCGGGCCGAGCGGCGGTACCGGGAGTTGCGCGCCAAGGGTGTCGACACTATAAAGCCGCGCGTTCTTGCCGAGATGGCGGAGCGGGACCGTCGCGACAGCGAACGGGCGGCAGCACCACTCAAAGCCGCACCCGATGCTTACCACCTCGATACCAGCGACATGGATGCCGACGCGGCCTTCGCCGCCGCCTTGGCGTTCATCGAGCGCAAGGGCTTTCGATCCTCCGGGCCGTAAGTCGCCGCCGGCGGATCGAAGACTTCCAGCGGCGACTGCGCCGGAACGTGTCGTTCCTGCGCCGGTGTTTCAAGGCAGTGGATCCGCCGGACTTAACCGGTTGGCCGACGGGCGGCAGCGTTTCGCCCGGGATCGATGAAGGAGAGTTTGAATGGCCAAGGGCAGCGCCCTGCGTACGCCGAACGACGCCGCCAGCGCGGAGTTCGCAGCACTACTCGATGAATCGCTGGGCGGTTCGTCGAGCTTCGAAGGCACGGTCGTCAAGGGCCGCGTCATTCGCATTGCCAACGATTTCGTCGTGGTGGATGTCGGCCTCAAGTCCGAGGGCCGCGTCGCACTGCGTGAGTTCTCCAACGGTGGCGCCGCCCCCGAAGTCAAGGAAGGCGACGTGGTCGACATCTTCGTCGACCGGATGGAGAACAAGGAGGGCGAGGCCGTCCTGTCGCGCGACAAGGCTCGCCGCGAGGAGGCCTGGACCGTTCTCGAGAAGGCGTTCACCGATCAGGAACGCGTCATGGGCACGATCTTCGGCCGCGTGAAGGGCGGCTTCACGGTCGACCTGTCGGGCGCCGTGGCCTTCCTGCCGGGCAGCCAGGTCGACGTGCGCCCGGTGCGCGATGTCGGTCCGCTGATGGGCCAGGCCCAGCAGTTCGCCATCCTCAAGATGGACCGTCGTCGCGGCAACATCGTCGTGTCGCGCCGCGCCGTCATGGAAGAGACCCGCGCCGAGGACCGCACGCGCCTGATGGGCGCGCTGTCCGAGGGCCAGGTGCTCGACGGCGTCGTCAAGAACATCACCGACTACGGCGCGTTCGTGGATCTGGGTGGCGTCGACGGCCTGCTGCACGTCACCGACATCGCCTGGAAGCGCATCAACCATCCGTCGGAAGCCCTCACCATCGGCCAGCAGGTCAAGGTGCAGGTCGTCCGCTTCAACCCCGAGACGCAGCGTATCTCGCTCGGCATGAAGCAGCTGATGAGCGATCCGTGGGACGGCGCGGGGGCCAAGTACCCGGTCGGCCTCAAGCTCAAGGGCCGCGTCACCAACATCACCGACTACGGCGCGTTCGTCGAGCTGGAGCCGGGTGTCGAGGGTCTGGTCCACGTCTCCGAGATGAGCTGGACCAAGAAGAACGTGCACCCCGGCAAGATCGTGTCGACCTCGCAGGAAGTCGAAGTGATGGTGCTGGACGTCGACATGTCCAAGCGCCGCATCTCGCTCGGCCTCAAGCAGTGCATGGCCAACCCGTGGGAGAGCTTCGCCGACCAGTACCCGGCCGGTACCGAGATCGAGGGCGAGGTTCGCAACATCACCGAGTTCGGCCTGTTCGTGGGCCTGCCCGGCGACATCGACGGCATGGTCCATCTCAGCGACCTGAGCTGGGACAAGGCCGGCGAAGAGGCGATCCGCGACTTCAAGAAGGGCGACCAGGTCAAGGTCAAGGTCCTCGACGTCGACATGGACAAGGAGCGCATCTCGCTCGGCATCAAGCAGCTGGCCAACGATCCGTTCGAGAAGGTCGGTGCGGTCGCCAAGAAGGGCGATGTGGTCACCGTCATCGTCGCCGGCATCCAGGACAACGGCATCGACGTCACGGTGCAGGACGGCATCCCGGGCTTCATCCGCAAGACGGAGCTCAGCCGCGACCGCTCCGAGCAGCGTCCCGACCGCTACGCGATCGGCGACAAGCTCGACGCCAAGATCACCAACATCGACAAGGCCTCGCGCCGCGTTGTGCTGTCGGTCAAGGCGCGCGAACTCGACGAGGAGAAGAAGGCGATGGCCGACTTCGGTTCGTCCGACTCGGGTGCCAGCCTGGGCGACATCCTGGGCGCCGCGCTCAAGAAGCGCGCCGAGGCCGACGAAGAAGACAAGTAGGCCGTTTTCGTCACGGTTTACCGCAAGGCCGACCCGCAAGGGTCGGCCTTTTCTTTTGGTTTCAAGGACTTAGGCTTGACGACACCGTTATCCGGTTTAATATCAATGACTTAACAACTATCGGGGGCTGAGTCGCCCGCCATGGAAACGCGATGACCAAGTCCGAGCTGATTGCGCGCCTGGCGGCCCGGAATCCGCATCTCTACCAGAGGGATGTCGAACGGATCGTCGCGACCGTGTTCGACGAGATCTCCAAGGCGCTGGCATCCGGTCACCGGGTCGAGCTGCGCGGTTTCGGCGCTTTCTCCGTGAAGAAGCGCGATCCGCGCACCGGTCGCAACCCGCGCACCGGCGAGCAGGTCTCCGTCGCTTCCAAGCGCGTGCCCTACTTCAAGACCGGCAAGGATCTGCGCGACCGTCTGAACAAGGAGGCCGCGCGCGCCGCCGGCCTGCTGCCGCCGGAATCCGACGACAAGAAGTAGCGCGATCGGACGATCGTCCACCTCGCGTCGCGGGGGCAGGCTGTGGCATGCTCCGCCCCTCATGAAGATCATCTCCCGCGTCCTTTTCCTGCTCTTCATCCTGATCGGCGTGCTGGTCGCGGTCAGCAATACGCAGCCCGTGCAACTCGAGCTGTGGCCGCTGCCGCACAAGGTCGTGATGCCGATCTATCTTCTGATCGTTGCCATGCTGATGCTCGGCGTCCTGGCGGGACTTGGCATGGGCTGGTGGGCCGGCCGTCATCACCGGCGTCGCGCCCGCGAGGCCGGCGGCGAGGCGGCCCGACTGGATCGGGAAGTCGCGCGCCTCCGGGCCGCACACGCGGCGGCTCAGCCGGCGGCGCCTGCGGGCCCGGCGCAGCGCGACCAGCGCGCGCTTGAGCGGCAGAGCGCCCTTGTGGCCCCCGAACTCGGCACGCGTGCCACGCGCGGCCCGTTCTCGTGAAGGTTCTGTCGGCGGCAGAGATCGATGCCGCCCTGGACGACCTCGCGCTGATCGATCGTCTCGATGGGCTGTTCCGGGCGGGCTGCGAAATGCCGGTGAGGCACCATCATCCGATCCGCGAGCCGCTCGGTCCCGGTTCGGCCGATGCGATGCTGCTGTTGATGCCCGCTTGGACCACCGGCGCCTCGGGCCGCGTCGGCGTCAAGGTCGTCACGGTATTCCCCGACAACGGCAAGCGTTCGCTGCCCTCGATCTACGGCCAGTACCTGCTGCTCGACGGCAGCACGGGGGCGACCCTGGCGCTGCTCGATGGCACGATGCTGACCAAGCGGCGGACCGCCTGCGCCTCGGGCCTCGCCTCGCGCTACCTGTCCCGCCCTGACGCTGCGCGGCTGCTGATGATCGGCACCGGCGCGCTGGCACCCGAACTGATCCGCGTGCATGCCAAGGTGAGGCCCATCGAGGACGTGGCGATCTGGGGCCGCACGGCCGCCCAGGCCGAAGCGCTGGCCGCGAGACTCTCCCTCTCCCTGCCGGCCGCGATCGGCCGTTCCGTGACCATCCGGGCCGTCGGCGACCGCGAGGCTGCCGTTCGGGATGCCGACATCGTCTCCTGTGCAACGCTTTCCACGACCCCCCTGGTCGAGGGCGACTGGCTGCGCGAAGGCCAGCATGTCGACCTGGTGGGGGCCTATACGCCGCAGATGCGCGAGAGCGACGATCGGGCCGTGCAACGGGCCCACCTCTATGTCGACACCCGTGCCGGCGCGCTGAAGGAGGGCGGCGACATCGTCCAGGCCATCGCCAGCGGCACCGTCACGGAAGCCGCCGTCCTCGCCGATCTGTTCGAGCTGGCGCGCGGCGAGCGGAGCGGCCGTGCGGCCGGTGACGCCGCCTCGATCACGCTGTTCAAATCGGTCGGCGCGGCGCTCGAGGATCTCGCCGCCGCCGAGTTGGCCGTGGAAATGGCGGCCGGGGCTACGGCTCGATAAGCGCGCCTGCCGCCTTCAGGGCTTCGATGTCGTCGGCGCCGACACCGGCCTCGGCCAGCACGGCGCGCGAATCCTGCCCTTGCAACGGAGCCATGGTGCGGATGGACGGCGGTGTCCTGCTCATGGTCATCGGCGGTTCGACCATCATGATCTCGCCTTCCGACGGGTGCGGATACTTCCGGAAGAGATTGCGCCAGACGAGGTGGGGGTCCTCGAAGAGGTCGGCGGGCTTCGATACCGGCGCGTTCGGAATCTGCGCCTCGTCGAGCAGCCTGACCCATTCGGCGGTGGTCTTCGACGGCGCGATTGCCTCGACCATGGCGTACATGTCGCCGATGTGCATCGAGCGGGCGTTGATGGTCGAATAGCGTGGGTCCTGCAGGACCTCGGCCCGGCCGACCAGTTCGAAGAAGTTGCGCCAGTGCTTGTCGTTGTAGGGCAGGATCGCCATCCACCCATCGAGCGTGCGGTAGGGCTTGCGGGTGCGGGCGAGCAGGCGGGTGTAGCCGACCTCGCCCGCGTCGCTGAAGGTCCGCTCCCAGAGATGCTCGACCATCAGCCAGGCCGACATGGTCTCGAACATCGGCACCTCGACGAACTGGCCCTCGCCGGTCCGCTGTCGATGCATCAGCGCCGAGAGGGTCGAGAAGGCGAAGGTGAGACCCACCGTCTTGTCGGCGATGATGGTCGGCGGATAGCGGGGGACGTCGTCGCCGGCGGCGCGGCCCATCAGGTCGGCGATGCCGAAGCGCGCCTGGATCGCATCGTCATAGGCGGGCAGTTTTCCGTAGGGGCCCTCGGCCGAATAGCCATAGGCGCCGACATAGACGATGTCGGGCTTCACCTTGCGGATCTCCTCGTAGCCCAGCCCCAGCGCCTCGATGGCCTGGGGCCGCAGCGCGTGGACGAAGGCATCCGCCGTCGCCACGACCTTGAGCAGGGCGGCGCACGCGTCCTTGTTCTTGAGATCGAGGCACAGCGAGCGCTTGTTGCGGTTGACGTAGAGATATGTCGGCCCCATGCCGGGCGTCTTGCCGGGCTTGCCGATGTGACGTACCGCGTCGCCCTCCGGCGCCTCGACCTTGATGACGTCGGCGCCCTGGTCGGCCAGCAGCATCGTGCCATAGGGCCCGAGGATGATGTTGGTCAGGTCGACGATCCTGATGCCTTCGAGCGCGCCGGGCATGGCCTTGTCCTGTATCGTGGCTGTGTCCGGTGACACTGCCATCGCCGGGCCCGCGCGTCATCGTCCTTGCCATTGCGTCGCAAAACTCAGGCGGAAATCCTTGAAGGCACGCGAATAATGCCGGGCTGCAGGGAGGACCTCCCGTCATCGATTCAAATGGGTTGCAACTGACCGGACAGTTCTCGCTTTCCGATTCGGCGTCGGTGAATCGAGGGCTTGCGCATTCACCTTCGACAAAGAGTGTTATGTGACCGTTGTGCGACGCGCTTTGCCGGTGTAGCGAAGGGACAGCAAGCCGGGGGGGCGATGCGAAGCAACGTTGCAAAGAAGCAGCTCGAGTCGAAGACTGCGTCGAGTGCGGCATCCAGGCCCTATCGCATCGAAGACCAGATCGGCTACCTGCTCCGGCGCGCCCATCAGCGCGCGAGTGCCATTTTCCAGACCGGTATCGGCGATCCCAACATCACGCCGACCCAGTATTCGAGCCTGGCGAAGCTCGACGAATACACCGAGCTGTCGCAGAACCTGCTGGGCCGGCTGGTCGGCATGGACAAGGCCACGATGCAGGGCGTGGTGCGCCGCCTGAAGGAACGTGGCCTGGTTGATTCGCGGCCCGATCCGGGCGATGCGCGCCGCACGCTGCTCAGCCTCACGACCGAGGGCCAGCGTCTGGTCAACAGGCTGCTGCTGAACGGTCCCGCGGTTTCGCGCGAGACCCTGAAGCCGCTCAATGCCCAGGAGCAGAAGCAGCTCCTCGATCTTCTGTCGCGGATCATCTGAATCCCAATCGGTCGTTTTGACTCGCACGTGGCGTTTGACTCGCACGCGGCCTGTGTCATCGTACGTACACGAACGATATGGGCGACTATCTCCGACCCCGAGGCCTTGAAGAGGCGCTGCAGGCACTGACCCGACCCTTCACGGTTCTGGCCGGTGGCACTGACTTCTATCCGGCGCGGGTCGGCCGCGCCGTCACCGAGGACGTCCTCGACATCACGGGAATTGCCGCTCTGCGCGGGATCTCCGAGACGGACGCGGGCTGGCAACTCGGCGCGACGATGAGCTGGAGCGAGTTGATCGAAGCGCCGTTGCCGCCTCTGTTCGACGGCCTGAAGCAGGCGGCGCGCGAGGTTGGCGGCCGGCAGATCCAGAACAGCGGGACGATCGCTGGGAATATCTGCAACGCTTCGCCGGCAGCGGACGGCGTGCCGCCCCTGCTGGCGCTCGGCGCCGAGGTGGAACTGGCTAGCCGCGACGGCGCGCGACGCCTGCCGCTTGCCTCGTTCATCACCGGCGTGCGCACGACGGCGCGTGGGCCCGGTGAACTCGTCGTGGCGCTGCACGTGCCGCGCCCGCGCACCCACGCGAGGAGCGCGTTCCTGAAGCTGGGCGCCCGGCGTTACCTCGTGATCTCGATCGCCATGGCCTCCGCCGTGGTCGAGGTCGAGGGCGGAAAGGTCGCGGCGGCGCGCATCGCCGTCGGCGCCTGTTCGCCGGTGGCGCGGCGACTGCCCGACCTCGAACGGGCGCTGATCGGAGCCCCGTTCGACGCACGGCTTGGCGACCGTATCGAACCTGCTCATCTCACGCCGCTGTCGCCGATCGACGATATCCGCGGCAGCGCGGCCTATCGCGGCGATGCCGCCCTGGTCCTGCTGCGGCGGCTGCTGGCGAAGGTCTCGTCATGAAGCTCGAATTCACCCTCAATGGACGCGCAACGGGCTGGGAGGGTGCGCCGGTCAAGCGGCTGGCGGCGGCGCTGCGCGACGATCTCGGCCTCACCGGAACGAAGATCGGCTGCGATGCCGGCGATTGCGGCGCCTGCACCGTCCTGCTCGACGGGCGCCAGGTCTGTTCCTGTCTCGTGCCCATGGGGCAGCTCGAAGGCCGCAGCGTCGAAACCGTGGAAGGTCTTTCGGCCGCCGACGCTTCGATCGCCGCGCTCCAGCAATCGTTTCTCGACCATGGCGCGGCCCAGTGCGGCATCTGCACGCCGGGCATGCTGATGGCCGCGCAGGAACTGGTGCGACGCAATGCCAAGCCGAGCCGGGCCGACGTCGAGGACGCCTTGGGCGGCGTGCTCTGCCGCTGCACCGGCTACGGCAAGATCATCGACGCGGTGATGAACGTCGTCGCGCCCGCGCCCGCGGCGGCGCCGCCGGCGGGCCAGGCCATCGGGTCGCGCATCATCCGCGTCGATGGTCCGGCCAAGGTGACGGGACGGGACGTCTTCGGTGCCGACGACATTCCCGCGGACGCTCTGTGGATCCGCGTCGTGCGCTCGCCGCACGCGCGGGCGCGCTTCGAACTGGGCGACCTCGAACCGCTGCGCCGGCGGCTCACGGCGGTGCTGACGGCGGCGGACGTGCCGTTCAACGGCTACGGCATCTATCCCGACATCAAGGACCAGCCGGTGCTGGCCGACGGGCTCGTCCGCTATCGCGGCGAGGCCGTCGTCGCCCTGGTCGGCGAGCGCGACGAGGTGCTGGCGATCGGCGACGACGAGGTGCCGATCACCTGGATGCCCGAACCGCCCGTGTTCGGTGTCGACGCCGCGAGGGCGCCGGCGGCGCCGCTGGTGCAGGCCGACAAGCCGGGAAATCTGCTGCTGAAGGGCGGCGTGCGGCGCGGCGATGCCGCGGGTGCTTTCGGAACCTGTGCGGCCGTGGCCGAAGGCACGTTCGAAACGGCTTTCGTCGAGCACGCCTATATCGAACCGGAGGCCGGCTGGGCGCGGCGGGTCGGCGACCGTATCGAGATCCATGCGACGACGCAGACGCCCTACATGGACCGCGACGAGATCGCGAACCTGATGCGGCTGAAGCCCGAGGCGGTGCGCATCGTGCCGACGGCGTGCGGCGGCGGCTTCGGCGGCAAGCTCGACCTCTCGGTGCAGCCGCTGATCGCCATCGCGGCCTGGATCCTCGGGCGCCCGGTGGCGATGGTCTACACGCGGCCCGAGAGCATGGCGGCCAGCACCAAGCGCCATCCGGCCCGCGTGAGCGCGCGCTTCGGCTGCGATGCCGAGGGCAAGCTGCTCGCCTGCGACGTGACCGCCCTGTTCGACACCGGCGCCTATGCCTCCTGGGGTCCGACTGTGGCCAACCGCGTGCCGGTGCATGCGATGGGCCCCTACGCCATTCCCAACGTCCGGACCTGGGGCGAGGCCTTCTTCACCAACGGGCCGCCGGCGGGTGCCTTCCGCGGCTTCGGCGTGCCGCAGGCGGCCATCGCCCACGAGGCGATGATGGACGAACTCGCGGACAGGCTCGGCATCGACCGGCTGGAGTTCCGCCATCGCAACGCCCTGTGCGCCGGCGACACGACCGCGACCGGCCAGACGCTCGCCCATTCCGCCGGCCTCGCCCAATGCCTCGAGGCCTTGCGGCCGCATTGGCGGAAGGCGCACGAGGAGATTGAGGCCTTCAACGCGAAGGGCGGTCCGCATCGTCGGGGCATCGGCATCGGCTGCATGTGGTACGGCATCGGCAACACCTCGATGTCGAACCCTTCGCGCATGCGGCTCGGCCTGTCGCCCGGCGGCACCTTGACGCTCTACAGCGGCGCGCTCGACATCGGCCAGGGCAGCAACACCATCATGGTGCAGATCGCCGCCGATGCGGTCGGACTGCCGGCCTCGCAAGTCGCGCTCGTGACAGGCGACACCGACCTCACCGCCGATGCCGGCAAGACCTCGGCTTCGCGCCAGACCTTCGTGTCGGGCAAGGCGGCGGAAAAAGCCGGCCAGGATCTGCGCCAGCAGATCCTGCGGCTGGCCAATGCCGGTCCGGACGCGGTGCTGTCGCTCGATGGCCCAACGCTCTCGGTCCGCGACGGCGCCGAGGTGCGGACGATCGATCTGGCGACGGCGGGGCCTCTGATGGGCGAGGGCACCTTCGATCCGCCGACCACGCCGCTCGACGCCGACGGGCAGGGCGTTCCTTACGCGACCTATGCCTTTGCCGCGCAGATGGCCGAGGTCGAGGTGGATTCCGAACTGGGTACGGTGAAAGTGCTGCGCATCGTGGCGGCCCACGATGTCGGTCGCGCCATCAACCCGACCCTGGTGGAAGGACAGATCCAGGGCGGCGTCGCGCAGGGGCTGGGTCTCGCCCTGATGGAGGAATACCTGCCGGGTCGTACCGAGAACCTGCACGACTATCTGATCCCGACCGTCGGCGACGTTCCCGAGATCGAGTGTTTGCTGATCGAGGACCGCGAGCCGCTGGGTCCCTCGGGCGCCAAGGGTATCGGCGAGCCGGCCCTGGTGCCGACGGCGCCCGCCATCCTGGGCGCGGTCCATCACGCGACGGGTGTCCGCGTCCACCGCGTCCCTCTGTTGCCGCACCGGTTGCGCGAGGCCATCGTCGCCCTGAAGGGAGAGCCGCAATGAGCGACGACATCTCGCTCTCGGAGGCCGAGCGCAGCGCCGGCATCGTGCGTTGCGACGCCTGTCCCGTCCTGTGCCGCATTCGCCCCGGCCGCGCCGGCGCCTGCGACCGCTACGCCAACGAGAACGGTGCGCTGGTGCGGGTCGATCCGCTGGTCCTGCTGGCCAAGCCCGATCTCGCGCGTGTCGCCTTCGTCGAGGGCAGCGACGCGTGGCGCGGCGAACTGGGCAAAGGAGAAGGCGCCTTCGTCACCGGCATCGGCGCGACCACGACCTATCCCGACTACAAGCCCGCGCCCTTCATCGTCTCGTCGAAGCATGACGGTGTCGACATGGTCACGGTCGTGACCGAGGGGATCTTCAGCTACTGCGGCGTCAAGGTGAAGATCGACACCGACCGCTATCTCGGGCCGGAGCAGGCGGCGGTGCGGGTGAAGGGCGAGGCGGTGGGCCACGTCACCACCGCCGAATACGGCTCGCAGATGCTGTCACTGGGCGGTGTGCATCATCTCACCGGCGGCAGCAAGAAGGAGGGTGTCGTCACCTGCGACACGCTGCTGGCGCTGTGCAATCGTGAGGCCGTCGAGCTCACGATCGATGGCGGCTCGACGGTGATCGTGCAGGCCGACCGACCGCCGGTGGTGAACGGCGCGCTCGAGGAACGGATGCGGGTCGGCTGCGGCTCGGCCGCCATCGGCATGTTCGCGCCGCAATGGAAGGACCATGTCGACGAGGTGATCGTGGTCGACGACCACATCACCGGCGTGCTGAGCGAGCACCAGGGCGGCGCCTTCCTCGACATGAAGCCCGCCGGCATCCGCGTCCGCGGCCGTCGCTCGACGCCGGGCCGCTACTTCCAGGTGGCCGAGCCGGGACTGGGCTGGGGCGGCACCAATGTCAGCGACCCGCTGGAGATCATCGAGAAGATCGATCCCAAGCAGGCCTGGCCCGGCCTGAAGCTGCTGATGGTGTCGACGACCGGCGAGCATTCGGCCTGGTTCACGCTCGACGAGCAGTTGAAGCCGCGGCCGTCCGAAATGCCGACGCCCGTGCGCCATGTCGTCGAACGCATCGCCGAGAATTGCGAGCCGGCGCTCTGCACCGTTCTGTTCATGGCCGGCGCCGGCGGCTCGCTGCGCGCGGGCGTTACCGAGAATCCGGTGCGGCTCACGCGCTCGGTGCGCGACACGCTCACCAAGGTCACCTTGGGGGGCGTGCCGGCGTATGTCTGGCCGGGGGGCGGCATCACCCTGATGGTCGACGTGGCGCGCATGCCGGAGAAGTCCTTCGGCTATGTTCCGACGCCCGCACTCGTGGCGCCCATCGAGTTCACCCTGCGCGCTGACGACTACGCGGCGCTGGGCGGCTACGCCTCGCGTGCCGTCACGCTGGAAGACGTGCTGGCCCGCCACAAGGTGCGGATCGAATGAGCGCGCTCGCCGCCCGCTTCCCCGACGGCCGGCTGCATCTGCAGCACGGGCCGATCGACTTGATCATCGAAGCGTTCGGGCGGGCGGACGAAGTGGAACGCGCCTACGTGCAGGCGGTCGAGCGTTTCGGCGACATCCTGCCGGCACTGGTCGGCGAGTTGTCCGTCCTGCGCCGCCCGGTCGGAGAAGCCTATCCGCTGCTGCAAGGCCCGGTGGCGCGGCGCATGGCCGAGGCGGTGTGGCCGCATCGCGCTCGTTACATCACACCGATGGCCGCCGTGGCCGGCGCCGTCGCCGACGAGATGCTGCAGGCGATGGTCCGCGGCCGCACGCTCGACAAGGCCTATGTGAACGATGGCGGTGACATTGCGATCCATCTGGCGCCCGGCCAGTCACTGCGCGCCGGTATCGTCGCGGATTCAGTCTCCTCCCCATTCAAATGGGGAAGGGCCCAGTCATACGGGGCCCTTCCCCATTTGAATGGGGAGGAATGTGACAAGACATTGGACGGCATGGCGCTTCTCACGCACGAGCGACCGGTGCGCGGCGTTGCGACCTCGGGTCGGGGCGGGCGGTCCTTCTCCCTGGGAATCGCAGACTCTGTGACCGTGCTCGCGGTCACCGCCGCCGCGGCCGATGCGGCGGCGACGATGATCGCCAACGCGGTGAAGGCCGATCATCCTTCCATCGAACGCCAGCCGGCCCGTGCACTCGATCCGGACAGCGATCTCGGTGAACTGCCGGTGACGACCTCGGTCGGCGACCTGCCGCTGGAGATCGTCGACGCGGCGCTGGACCGCGGGTTGGCGGAAGCGCGGCGGCTGCGGCTGTGCGGCCTGATCGACAGCGCGGCGCTGTCGCTTCGGGGACATTGGAGAATCGAAGCCGGCGGCACGCCGCTTGCTCTGTCGGAGGCGGGATGAGCGATCTGGTGAAAGTGCGGAAGTACGTGGCGACGGTCGAGGAGACGCTCCACGACTTCGGGCCGGTCCTGGCGCGGCCGGTGACCAAGGCCGTGGTCGGCGGCGTCATCGCCAACCCCTATGCCGGTCGGCACGTGGCCGACATCCAGCCGATGATGAAGGCGCTGGAGCCGCTCGCGGTCGATCTCACCGAGCGGGTGATGAAGATGCTGGGCGCCAAGGGCTCCGAACTGGAAGCCTATGGCAAGGGCGCCATCGTCGGGCTGAACGGCGAACTGGAACATGCCGCCCTGTGGCATCAGCCGAGCGGCTTCGGCATCCGCCATGCCATGGGCGGCGCCAAGTCGATCGTGCCGTCGACTGTGAAAGTCGCGACCGCCGGCGCGCGCATCGACATCCCGCTGCATCATGTGACCGCCGCCTATGTGCGCAGCCATTTCGACGCCATCGAGTTCTGCGTGCCCGACGGCCCGCGGCCGGACGAGATCGTGTTCATCGTCGCCGCGGCGATCGGCGGCCGGCCCCATGCGAGGGTGGGCGGCCTGACGCCGGCGGAGATCAAGCTGGGAGATGGCCAGCGATGAACGACGCTGCGCTGGCCGCCGCCCTCAAGGTGATGGACGCCTATATCGACGGGCTCAATCGCCACGACGAGCCGGCGGTCAACGCCGCCTGCAACTTCCCGCATGTCCGGTTGGCCGGCGGCAAGGTCGTCGTCTGGCCGAAGCATGGCGACTACAAGCTGGGCGACTTCGTCGCCCGTGCCGGCGACGGTTGGCACCATAGTACGTGGGACGAGCGCACGCCGATCCATGTCGGCCGCGACAAGGTCCATCTCAAGGTGAAGTTCAGCCGCTGGCGGGCGGACGGCTCGCTGCTCGGCACGTTCGAGACGATCTACATCGTGACCTTGCAGGACGGTCACTGGGGAATTCAGGCCCGGTCGAGCTTCGCCGACTGAGTGCTTGTAGGGGAGGGGCCGGCCTCGCTAGGGTCGGTTCATACAAGGTGTGTTTTCACTGATTGAAGAGGGGGATGTCATGCTGACCCGCAATCGTCTGCTCGCTGGAGCGGCTGCGCTCGTGGCGCTGTCGCTCGTCGGACCGGCCGCCGCGCAGGCACCGATCAAGATCGGCGAACTCAACAGCTACAAGGTCTTCCCGGCCTTCCTCGAACCCTACAAGAAGGGCATCGAGCTGGCGGTCGAGGAGGTCAACGCCGCGGGCGGCGTGCTCGGCCGCAAGATCGAGGTGGTGAGCCGCGACGACAACGGCAATCCCGGCGATGCCGTGCGCGTCGCCGAGGAACTGCTGAGCCGCGAGGGCGCCGCCTTCCTGATCGGCACCTTCCCGTCGAACGTCGGCCTCGCCGTCGCCGACTTCGCCAAGCAGCGCAAGGTGCTGTTCATCGCCGCTGAGCCGCTGACCGACAAGATCGTCTGGGACCAGGGCAATGCCTACACGTTCCGCCTGCGCACCTCGACCTACATGCAGACGGCGATGCTCATTCCCGATGCCGTCAAGCTCAAGAAGAAGCGCTGGGCGATCGTCTATCCGAACTACGAGTACGGCCAGTCGGCGACGGCCGCCTTCAAGAAGCTCCTGAAGGAGAAGCAGCCCGACGTCGAATTCGTCGCCGAGCAGGCGACGCCGCTCGGCAAGATCGATGCGGGTGCGGTGGCGCAGGCCCTGGCCGACGCCAAGCCCGATGCGATCTTCTCCTCGCTGTTCGGACCCGACCTCGCCAAGTTCGTGCGCGAAGGCCAGACCCGCGGCCTGTTCAAGGGCGTCGAGGTGTTCAACCTGCTGGCCGGCGAGCCCGAGTATCTCGATCCGCTGAAGGAGGAATCGCCCGACGGCTGGTACGTCACCGGCTATCCGTGGAGCGAACTGAAGACCCCTGAACACACCAAGTTCCTCAACGCCTACCAGGCCAAGTTCAAGGACTATCCGCGGCTCGGTTCGGTGGTCGGTTATGCGACCGTGATGTCGGCGGCCGAGGCGATCAAGAAGGCTGGTTCGCTTGACCAGGAGAAGCTGGTCGCGGCGATGAAGGGCCTGACGCTGATCACGCCGTTCGGCATGATCGAGTACCGGCCGATCGACCATCAGTCGACCATGGGCGCCTATGTCGGCCAGATCGGCGTGAAGGACGGCAAGGGCTACATGAAGAACTGGCGCTTCGTCGACGGCAAGGATGCCCTGCCGAGCGACGCCGACGTCCAGAAGATGCGCCCGAAGAACTGACGGTGACGAAGTCACCGTCATCCCGAGCGAAGTCGAGGGATCTTGCCTGATGCAGGCGAGGTCTCTCCACTCCGCGTGGAGTTTACCCCGAGGTACTCGAGGGGCGCTCCGGTCGAGACGACGATCTAAGCAGTGACCCTCGCCTCCATCCTCATCCAGCTGCTGAACGGGCTGGCGGCGGCCGCGTCGCTGTTCCTGGTGTCGGCCGGCCTGTCGCTGATCTTCGGCGTGACGCGGATCGTGAACTTCGCGCACGGCTCGCTCTACATGCTGGGACTCTACGGCGCCTATTCGCTGATCGAGTTCTTCGGCCGCACGCCACTCGGCTTCTGGGGCGCCGTCGTGCTGGCGGCGCTGGCGGTCGGACTGGTCGGTGTCCTGATCGAGGTGCTGGTGCTCAGGCGCATCTATCGCGCGCCGGAGCTGTTCCAGCTGCTGGCCACCTTCGCCGTCGTGCTGGTGATCAAGGACATCGCGCTCTTCACCTGGGGCGCCGAGGATCTGGTCGGACCGCGCGCGCCCGGCCTGTCGATGGCGGTCGAGATCATGGGCCGGCGCATCCCCGCCTATGACCTGTTGCTGATCGCCATCGGTCCGGTCGTGCTGGGGGCCCTGTGGCTGCTGCTCACGCGCACGCGCTGGGGGGCGCTGGTGCGGGCGGCGACCCAGGACCGCGAGATGGTGGGCGCGCTGGGCGTAGACCAGGCAAAGCTCTTCACCTCGGTCTTCTTCGTGGGCTCGCTGCTGGCGGGCCTGGGCGGCGCGCTGCAGATCCCGCGCGAGCCGGCCAATCTCGAGCTCGACCTCGCCATCATCGCCGATGCCTTCGTGGTCACCGTGGTGGGTGGCCTGGGCAGCATCGGCGGCGCCTTCCTGGCCGCCATCATCATCGGCGTCGCCAAGGCCTTCTGCATCGGCATCGGCACCGTGACCTTGTTCGGCTTCGAAGTGTCCTTCTCGAAGCTCACCCTTGTGGTCGAGTTCCTGATCATGGCGCTGGTCCTGGTCGTGCGGCCCTACGGGCTGCTGGGCAAGCCGCAGGCGGCGCAGCGGGCGGCCGAACCGGCGCCGCGCCTGCAGGTGCCGTCCTGGACCTTCGCCCTGGTCTGGCTGGCGCTGCTCGCGCTCGTGCCGCTGGCGGCGGACCGCTACACCACGATCCTGCTCACCGACATCGTCTGCTTCGCGCTGTTCGCGGTCTCGCTGCATTTCATCATGGGGCCGGCCGGCATGGTCTCGTTCGGCCACGCCGCCTATTTCGGCATCGGTGCCTACGCGGCGGGCCTGTTGCTGAAACGCTTCGGCCTGCCGATGGAGGCCGCACTCCTCTTGGCGCCGATGATCGCCGGCCTGTTCGCCATCGTCTATGGCTGGTTCTGCGTGCGCCTGTCGGGCGTCTATCTCGCCATGCTGACCCTGGCCTTCGCACAGATCAGCTGGTCCGTCGTTTTCCAGTGGGATTCCGTCACCGGCGGCAGCAACGGCGTGTTCGGCGTCTGGCCGTCGGCCTGGCTCGCCGACAAGACCGCCTACTACTATCTCGCGCTCGTCCTGTGCGGCACCGGCATCCTGTTCCTGTGGCGCGTCCTGTTCTCGCCCTTCGGCTACGCGCTCCGGGCCGGCCGCGACTCGCCCTTGCGGGCCGAGGCGATCGGCATCGACCTGCGCGGCTTCCAGTGGGCGGCCTTCGTGCTGGTCGGCGCGCTGGCCGGCCTTGCGGGCGCCGTCTACGCCTTCTCCAAGGGCAGCATCTCGCCGTCCAGCATCTCGATAGCGCAGTCGACGGACGGGCTCATCATGGTGCTGCTGGGCGGCGTCGAAACCCTGACCGGTCCGGTGGTCGGCGCGGCCATCTTCACCTGGCTGCGCGACGTCGTGGCCCGCAACACCGAATTCTGGCGCGCCGTGATGGGCGGCGTGATCCTGCTGATCGTGCTGCTGTTCCCGCAGGGACTCGTGGGCGGCCTCAAGGCGCTGGTCGCGCGCTGGCGGGAGCAGCGGGCATGAGCCAGCCGATCCTCCAGGTCGATGGCCTGCACAAGGCGTTCGGCGGCGTGCAGGCGGTGGCCGACGTTTCCTTCGCCGTGTCGGCCGGCGAGATGCTGGCGCTGATCGGGCCGAACGGCGCCGGCAAGAGCACCTGCTTCAACATGCTGAATGGCCAGCTCGTGCCCGACTCCGGGATCGTGCGGCTGCAAGGGCGCGACATCGTCGGCCTGCGCCCGCGCGCCATCTGGCGGCTGGGGGTCGGCCGTACCTTCCAGATCACCGCCACCTTCGCCTCGCTCAGCGTCCGCGAGAACGTGCAGATGGCCCTCTATTCCCATGCCGGTCGGCTGCGCTCGCTGCTGTCGCGGTTCGGCGCCGCCTTCAACCGCGAGGCCGATGCGCTGCTCGACCAGGTCGGCATGCTCGACCAGGCGGAGCGGACCTGCGGCGTGCTGGCCTATGGCGACCTGAAGCGGGTCGAGCTCGCCATCGCGCTGGCCAATGAACCGCGCCTGCTGCTGATGGACGAGCCCACGGCCGGCATGGCGCCGAAGGAAAGGGTCGCGCTGATGGAGCTGACCGCGCGGCTGGCGCGGGCGCGCAACATCGCCGTCCTGTTCACCGAGCACGACATGGACGTGGTCTTCACCCAGGCCGATCGCATCATCGTGCTCGACCGTGGCGTGCTGATCGCCGGTGGTACGCCGCAGGAAGTGCGCGCCAATCCCGACGTGCGCGCGGTCTATCTCGGGAGTGCGCACTGATGGCGCCGCCGATGCTCGAGGCCAAGGACCTGCATGCCTTCTATGGCCGCGCCCATATCCTGCACGGCATCTCGCTGGAAGTGCGCGCGGGCGAGGTCGTGGCGCTGCTCGGGCGCAACGGCGCCGGCAAGTCGACGGCGATGAAGGCGATCATGGGACTGGTGCCGCCGGCCCGCGGCGAGGTGAGATTCGCCGGCCAGCGCATCGAGCGCCTGCCACCCTATCGCATCGCGCGCCTCGGCCTGGGCTATGTGCCCGAGGAGCGGCGCATCTTCACCGAACTGTCGGTGATGGAGAATCTCGAGGTCGGGCGCCAGGCGTCGCGCGCCGGCGTGCCCACCTGGACGGAAGAAAAGCTGTTCGCGCTCTTTCCGAACCTGGCGCGCATGCGCGAGCGGCCCGGCGGGCGCATGTCGGGCGGCGAGCAGCAGATGCTCACCATCGCCCGCACCCTGATGGGCAATCCGAGCTGCGTGCTGCTCGACGAGCCGTCGGAAGGGCTGGCCCCCATCATCGTCGAGGAGATGGCCAACTCCATCCGGGCACTCAAGGGCGAGGGCGTTTCGGTCGTCCTGTGCGAGCAGAACCTGCATTTCGCGCTGGGCGTGGCCGACCGCGCCTACATCATCGAGAAGGGCCAGATCCGCTTCGGCGGCTCGATGGCAGAACTGGCCGCCAACGACTCCCTCCGCGAACAATATCTTTCGGTCTGAAACCCATGTCGTCCAAGAGCAGCTTCACCGTCGGCATCGATGTCGGCGGCACCTTCACCGACCTGCTGGCGATCGATCCGACGACCAACGAGGTCAAGCTCGCCAAGGTGCCGACCACGGTCGAGAACCAGGCGATCGGCTTCATGGCGGCGCTGGCGGCGGCGGGCCTCGACCCGGCGCTGTTGCAGGCCGTGGTGCACGGCACGACGACCACGACCAACGCCGTCCTCGAACGCAAGATCGCGAAGGTCGGCCTCATCACGACCAGGGGCTTCCGCGACGTGCTCGAACTCGGTCGCCGCACGCGGCCGCAGCCCTACGGCCTGCGCGGTACCTTCACGCCGGTGATCGACCGCGAGGTGCGGCTCGAAGTGCCCGAGCGCATGGATGCCGACGGCAAGGTACTGACGCCGCTCGACGAGGAAGCGGTCGCCGACGCCGCGCGAAAGCTGCTGGCGGCGGGCTGCGAGGCCGTCGTCATCCATTTCCTGCACAGCTACATCAACCCGGCGCACGAGCGGCGCGCCGCCGAGATCGTGCGCGGGCTCTGGCCGAATGCCTATGTCACGGCGGGTCACATCATCCTGTCGGAATATCGTGAGTACGAGCGCGGCGTGACCGCGGCGGTCAACGCCTCGGTGCAACCGGTGCTCGACCGCTACCTGTCGCGGCTGCGCACCGAGCTCGAGGCCAAGGGCTTCGACCGCGACCTGCTGGTGATGCAGGGCAATGGCGGCACGATCTCCTCGCAGCTGATCGCCGAGGCGGCGGTGAACACGGTGATGTCGGGCCCGGCCTCGGGCGTGATGGCGGCGGCCTATACCGGCCGCGCCTCGGGTCATCCCAACCTGATCACCTACGACATGGGCGGCACTTCGACCGATGTCGGGCTGATCGAGAATGCCGTGCCGCAGGTCTCGGGCGAGCTCGAACTCGAATATGCGATGCCGATCCACGTGCCGATGGTCGACGTCCACACGATCGGTGCCGGCGGCGGATCGATCGCTTCGGTGGATGCGGCGGGCATGCTGCGGGTCGGCCCCGAGAGCGCCGGCGCCCGGCCGGGCCCCATCTGCTACGGCCGTGGCGGTTCCGAGCCCACCATCACCGACGCCAACCTGGTGTTGGGCCGGCTCAATCCCGACAAGCTTCTGGGCGTGGACCACCCGGTGACTCTCGACCATGTGCGCGGGCTGGTGCTGGAGAAGGTCGGCCAGCGGCTCGGCCTCGATGCCGAGGCGGCCGCCGCCGCCATCCTGCGCATCGCCAACGACCGCATGGCAGGCGCGGTGCGGCTGGTATCGTTGTCGCGCGGCCATGATCCGCGCGACTTCGCGCTGTTCGCCTTCGGCGGCGCGGGGCCGCTGCATGCGACGGCGCTCGCCCGCGAACTCGGCATTCCGACCGTGCTGGTGCCGGTGCGCCCCGGCATCACCAATGCGCTGGGCTGCGTCGTCGCCGATCTGCGCCACGACCATGTGCGCACCGTGAACAAGCCGCTCTCCGCCGTCGACGACGCCACGGTGTCCCGCATCTATGCCGAGCAGGCGGCCGAGGGCGAGGCCACGATCGCGCGCGAGGGCGTGCCGGTGCGCGAACTGCGGCGCGTGCTGTCGGCCGACATGCAGTTCCAGGGGCAGAGCCACATCCTGTCGGTCGGTGTCGACGGCGCCGACATCGGTGTCGCCGGCCTGCACAAGGCCTTCGCCGCCGCCTACTTCCGCCGCTTCGGCATCGAGCTGCCGGAGATTCCGCCGGTGCTCGTGAACCTCCATACGGCGGTGATCGGCGTGCGCCCGGAAATCTCGCTCGGCGCGCTTGCCGCCACCGATCGCGCACCGACGCTCGCGGCCGCCAGGCTCGGCAGTCGCCGCGTCTGGTTCAGCGATGGCTGGCACGACACGCCGGTCTATGCCCGCGAGAAGCTGCCGCTCGATGCCACGCTCCACGGCCCGGCCATCCTCGAACAGCTCGACTGCACCACCGTCGTCGAACCGGGCGACACGGTCCGGCAGGACAGGCTCGGCAATTTGCTGATTTCCGTTTCTTAACTCAGATTGAATTGTCATCCTGAGCGAAGCGAAGGATCCTTCGCTCACGCTCAGGATGACACTGGGTTTTGGGAGGAAAAAAGTGAAAGTAACAGACGTCGTCTGCCACATCCTGAGCTGCAAGGTCGACAAGCCGTTCGTCTCGGCGCGCGGCTGGGTCTATGGGACGCGCTCGACCTGTCTGGTCGAGATCTCGACGGACGAAGGCATCACCGGGTGGGGGGAGTGCTACGGGCCGGCCGCCGTCGCCAAGACCTTCATCGAGACCCAGTTCAAGGCGCGCGTGGTCGGCAAGGACCCGTTCGACGTCGAGGCGATCTGGGAAGATCTCTACAACAGGGTCAAGGATTACGGCACGACCGGCATGGCGATCTCGGCCATCTCCGGCATCGACATCGCGCTGTGGGACATCATGGGCCGCGCCGTCGGCAAGCCGGTGCACAAGCTGATCGGCGGCGCCTATCGCAGCGAGGTGATCGCCTATGCGACCGGGCTCTACTTCATCGACATGAACCGGCTGATCGACGAGGCGGTCGAGGAAGCGCTGGAGTTCAAGAACGACGGCTTCCGGGCGATCAAGATGAAGATCGGCCTGGGCGACCTCAAGCTCGATGCCAGGCGGGTCACGGCAGTGCGCGAGGCGATCGGCCCGGACGTGAAGCTCGCCGTCGACGCCAACCACTGCTTCTCGGTGCCGAACGCCATCAAGCTCGGTCGCATGCTGGAGGATCAGGACATCCTCTGGTTCGAGGAGCCGATCAGCCCCGAGGACCATGACGGCTACATCGAGGTGACGCGCGCCCTCGACATGGCGGTGGCCGGCGGCGAGAACGACTTCACGCGCTGGGGCTTCCGCGACGTCATCGCGAAGAAGGCGATGGACATCGTGCAGCCCGACCTCTGCGCGGCCGGTGGTTTCTCGGAGTGCCGCAAGATCGCGACCCTGGCCTCGGCCTTCGGCGTCGAATGCGTGCCGCACGCCTGGGGCTCGGCCATCGGGCTCGCCGCCACGGTGCAGTTCCTCGCCGCGCTTCCGGACCAGCCGCCGGCCTTCCGCCCGATGCCGCCGATGCTCGAGTTCGAGCAGACGCCGAATCCGTTGCGCGATCACCTGGCGCAGCAGCCGATCGAACAGAAGAAGGGCATCGTGACCGTCCCGACCGGACCGGGCCTCGGCATCGAGATCGATCGCGAGGTGCTGAAGAAATACAAGGTGGCTTAGGCTGGGGGCGCGCCACTCCAGTGGCGCGTCATGTGTCTCGGCAAGTGAAGACGCGCGACTGGAGTCGCGCGCCCCCAGCGGGGAGGAAGCAAATGAAGATCGTCGATGTTAAGGCCTATCCGACCAGCTATCGCGTGCCCAAGGAGCTGCAGGTGTCGCTCGGCATCGGCACCATGACCAAGCGCGACTGCGTGATGGTCAAGGTGACGACCGAGGACGGGATCGTGGGCTGGGGCGAGAGCCATCATGCGCGCTCGCCCGGCAGCATCGGCCACCTGATCAACACCACCCTGAAGGGCTTCGTCGTCGGCATGGACGCCACCGACACGGTGGGCATCTGGGCGAAGATCTACAAGTTCCAGCTCGGCAGCCACGGCATGGGCGCCGCCACCGCGATGGCGATGAGCGGCCTCGACCAGGCGCTGTGGGACATCAAGGGCAAGGCCGTGGGCTGGCCGCTCTACAAGCTTTTGGGCGGCTCCAACAGACCGGTGCCGGCCTATGCCGGCGGCATTTCGCTGGGCTACCAGGCGCCGGAATCGCTGGCCGATGAAGCCGAACCCATGGTCGCGGCTGGATACAAGGCGCTGAAGCTCCGGGTCGGCGACAGCGTCAGGAACGACATCGCCCGCATGACCGCGGTGCGCAAGCGCTTCGGCGACGACATGGTGCTGCTGACCGACGCCAATACCGGCTACACGGTCGAGGACGTGCGGCGCGTGATGCCGGCGATGGACGAGCTGGGTATCGCCTGGCTGGAAGAGCCGTTCCCGGCGCACGACCACCGCTCCTATGCGATGGCCAAGGGCTGGGGCGCGACGCCGCTGGCGGCCGGCGAGAACCACTACACCCGCTTCGAGTTCCATCGGATCATCGAGGACGGCAACATCACCATCCTGCAACCCGACCTCTCCAAGAGCGGCGGCATCACCGAAGTGCAGCGCATCGCGGCGGCGGCCTCGATGTGGAAGCTGCCGATCCATCCGCACAGCTCGATGACCGGCCTCAATCACGCCGTATCGATCCACTTCCTGGCGTCGATCGACAATGGCGGCTACTTCGAGGCCGATCTTTCGGTCGCCAACAAGTTCCGCGACGAGCTGGGCAGCGCGCCGTGGGAGATCGGCAAGGACGGCAACGTCCGCCCGCTCGACAAGCCGGGCATCGGCGTCGAGATCGACGAGCAGTTCCTGATCGCCCATCCGGTCATCGAGGGGCCGGGCTACGTCTGATCGTTACGTCGCCGGTATCAGGTCCGACGCCTTCTCCGCGATGGCGTTGGTCGCGGCGTAGGTGTTGCCGGAGACCATGGTCGGCATGCAGGAGGCGTCGGCGATCCTCAGTCCCTGCAGGCCGATCACGCGCATGCTGAGCGGGTCGACCACGGCCATGGGATCGGTGCCGAGCTTGGCGGTACCCACCGGGTGATAGGTCGTCGAGCCGGTGGCGCGGGCATGGGCCATCCACTGTTCGTCGGTCTGGACCGCCGGTCCCGGCAGGTTCTCCTCGATCACGAAGCCGTTGAGCGGCGGCGTGGCGAGCAGCGTGCGCAGGTACTTCATCGCCGCCAGCAGCGCGTCGCGGTCGTGCTGGACGGCGAGGTAATTGGGCTGGATCTCGGGCTTGGCCGTGGGGTCGGCGGAGGTTGCCTTGACGTGGCCCGTGCTCTCGGGCCGCAGCTGCGAGACGCCGAGCGTCATGCCCGGCACGCGATCCAGTTCCGAGGTGCCGTAGCGGCCCGGCATGTAGCTGGCGGGCGCGAAGTAAAGCTGCATGTCGGGCGTGGCGAGGCCCGGCCGTGTCTTGAAGTAGCCGCCGGCGTGGCTGGGCGCGGCCGTCAGCAGGCCCTTGCGCGTGAAGGCATAGCGCAGCACCTCACCGACCAGCGGCAGGCCGCGGCTCTTCTCGTTCAACGAGCCCGCGCCCTTCACCAGCGCCGAGACTCGCACGGCGTAATGGTCGCGAAGATTGCGACCGACGCCCGGCAGGACGTGCTTCGCCACCACGCCGATCTCGCGCAGGTCGTCGGCGTTACCGATGCCGGAGATCTGCAGCAGCTGCGGCGTGTTGATCGCGCCGCCGCTCAGGATCACGTCGCGGCGGGCGCGGACCTGCCTGGTCTGGCCGCCCTGGCGATAGGTAACTCCGGTGGCGCGCTTTCCCTCGAGATCGATGCGCTCGACCAGCGCATGGGTGATCACCTTGAGGTTCGCCCGCCCCATCGCGGGGCGCAGGTAAGCATCGACCGGGCTCCAGCGCCGGCCGCCCTTCATCATGTTCTGGTAGAGCATCGTGCCCTCCTGATCGCCACTGTTGTAGTCGGGCGAGCGCTTGAGCCCGAGCGCCTCGTTGGCGGCCATGAAGGCATCGCTCAGCACGTGCGGGTCGCGCTGGTCCTCGATGAAGAGCGGGCCCGAGCGGCCGCGCGTCTCGTCGCTGCCGCCCACGCGGCTCTCGGCACGCTTGAAGTAGGGCAGCAGGTCGTCCCACGACCAGCCGCGGCAGCCGAGCTGCGCCCAGGTATCGTAGTCGGCGGACTGGCCGCGGACATAGAGATGGCCGTTGATCGAGCCCGATCCGCCCAGCACCTTTCCGCGCGGAAATCGGATCTTCCGGCCGTCGATGTGCGGGCCGGGCGCGGTCTCGTAGCCCCAATTGAGATTGTCGTTGTAGACCGTCTTGTTGAAGCCGGCCGGCACCTTGATCCAGATATGGTTGTCCTTGCCGCCGGCCTCGATCACCGCGACCGTGTTCTTCCCCGAGGCCGAGAGGCGATTGGCCAGCACGCAGCCCGCCGCACCGGCACCGACGATGACGTAGTCGAACTCTTCCATTCGTTTCCTCCTCCTTTTGTGAAGGTGGCTTCTCTTCAGGCCGCAACCACGAGCGTCGACGCGAGCTGGCGGACCGACTTGACCATCGCCATGGCGACCAGCTTGCCGGTCTTGCGGTTCTCCTCGCTGACGGTCACGTCCTCCATGAAGGTGAAGCGGCCGAAAGCTCCCTGGGCTTCCAGTTCGACGATGTGCGTGGTGATGGTGGGATCGGCCACGATGACGACGCGGGTCCTGTCGAGGCCGAGCCCGGCGATCGCGGCGGCGGCCGAGATGTTGACGTTCTGCGGATAGAGCCGCGCGCCCTCGCGCACCGGTCCGTCGAACACCGTGTGCGGCGCCTTCAACCCGTCGAGATCGACCAGCGTCTCGGCGATCGTGCCCTTCCAGGCCGACGGATCCTTGCGCACCGTGACGGTGACGCTGTCGATACCGCCGACCGCGGCGCTGCTCAGTATGTCGAGCGCGCCGATGCCGCCTGATGGCAGGATGAGCCGCGCACCATTGGCCTTCGCCGCCGACAGCAGCCGGTCGAACAACGCCGTGTCGGTGAAGGCACCGACCGAGGTCACGAGGAAGTCGGCGCCGCGTTCCAGCACGCGTTGCCCGTAGGTGCGCACGGCTTCGTGACCGGCGCATTCGGCGACGGCATCGAAGTCGTGGGCGAAGAACCGGTCGGGCTCGTGCGTCAGCAGGCCTTCCTGCCGCGGCCGGCGCACCAGGACGGAGACCAGCTCGATGTTCTCGAGGCCGGCGGCTTCGACATGCTTGCCGATCGCGCCGTAACCGATCAGGCCCAGTTTCATGAGCTGGCCTTCACGAGAGACGGGCCTCCACCCAGCGGGCCCAGGCGATGAGCTGGTCGTCGTCGCGCAGCGGCGCGATCAATTGCACCGACAGCGGCAGTCCGAACGGCCCGGCATTGAAGGGCAGGGCAATGCAGGGCGTGCCGAGGAGGGTCCAGAAGCGGTTGAAGATCGGGTCGCCGGTGTAGCCGAGGCCCGCCGGGGCTTCGCCCCGGGCGGCCGGCGCCAGCAGGAAGTCGAAGCGTTCCCAAACCTGGGCGAGATCGGCCAGCGCGCGTTGCTTGCGCTTCCTGGCATCGGCGAGCTGGGCCGAGGTGACGCTGTCGCCCACCTCGAGGCTCGCCGTCAGGCTGGGCGACAGGAGGCGGGGGAAGCGGGCGCGCTCCGGCCCGTAATGCCGGGTCGCTTCCCTGGTCATCACCCGGTTGTGCGCGGTGATGAGCGGCGCCCAGCTCTCGGGCATTTCCCACTCGCGGACCTTGGCGCCGCCGGCCCGCAGGACGCGCGCGGCGAGCTCGATGTTCTTCCTGTTGTACGGCTCGGCCTGGTCCCACCACAGGGTGCGGCAAAAGCCGATGCGCGGCGCGTGCAGCGGCGGATCGGCGGGGGCATGGCCGTAGGCCGCGCGGATCAGCGCCAGGTCGTTGGCCGTGCGCGTGAAGAAGCCCAGCGTGTCGAGGCTCCTGGCATAGGTCTTGATGCCCGTTGTGTCGGCCCAGCCGTAGGTGCCCTTGTAGGCCACGACGCCGTTGAAGGCGCCGGGACGGATCACCGAACCCGAGGTCTGCGTGCCGTAGCCGATGGGCACCATCGTGTCGGCGACCGAAGCGGCCGAGCCCGAGGAGGAACCGCCCGGCGTATGGCGGAGGTTGTGCGGATTGTGCGTCTTGCCGGCATGGGCGCCGGCGAATTCCGTCGTCACCGACTTGCCGAGCACGATGGCGCCGGCGTTCACGAGCTGCGTCACGCAGGCCGCGTCACGGCCCGCGACATGGTCGCGGTAGATCGGCGAGCCGCAGGTCGTGGGCATGGACTTCGTCGAGATGATGTCCTTCACCGCGAGCGGGATGCCATGCAGCGGCCCTACCGGCCTGGCGCGCTTGTCTAGCATGTCGGCGCGCTTGCGGGCGCCGTCGGCGTCCAGCGCCTCCCAGGCATGGACCTGGCCCTCGCGCAGCTCGATGCGGTCGAGGCAGGCTTCGACGAGATCGCGCGCCTTCAGGCGCTTCTGCGACATGCGCAGGACCGCTTCGCTCGCCGACAGCCTGTTGGGCGATTTCGCCATGCGCTCGTTCCCCTTTCGGTTTGTTGAGCGCATGATGACCGAGCCCCGCACGGAAAGGTAGCCGTTCATGCCTCAGGGTTTGCCCTTCAAGGTCCAGAAGCTCGGCCACGCGGTCGTGAACGTCGCCGACCTCGACCGGTCGCGGCGCTTCTACACCGAGGTGCTGGGCTTCAGGATTTCCGACGTCTATCCCGGCACCATGATGCCCGGCGGCATGGTGTTCCTGCGCTCCAACGGCGATCATCATTGCCTGGCGCTGGTCGGCGGCGCACCGGCCGCGGACGCCCGGGCGCGCACGCTCCATCACCTGGCTTTCGAACTGGCCACGCTCGACGAAGTCTTCCGCGCCCGCGACCATCTCAAGGCGCATGGCGTCGAGATCGTCTACGAGGGCCGCCGCCGCGCCGGCTGCCAGATCTCGGTCGAGTTCCTCGATCCCGACGGCCATCATCTCGAACTCTACTGGGGCGTCGACCAGATCGGCTCCGACGGTCGCGCGCGGCCGGCCGAGGAGTGGCGACAGACCATGACCCTGGAAGATGCCGTGCGCATCGCGCCACCGGGGCAGGACACGACCCTGCACGATTCCGAACTGAAGAGACGCGTGAACGCCGGCTAGGCTGGCATAGCACTTGCTGCCGCGAGTCCATACCCCAGGAGGGCTCCATGGACATCGGTGTCTTCATTCCGATCGGAAACAATGGCTGGCTGATCTCCACCACGTCGCCGCAATACATGCCGAGCTTCGATCTCAACCGGCAGATCGTGCAGAAGGCGGAGTGCTACGGGCTCGATTTCGCCCTGTCGATGATCAAGCTGCGTGGCTTCGGTGGTACCAGCGAATTCTGGGACCACAATCTCGAATCCTTCACCCTGATGGCGGGCCTTGCCGCGGTGACGGATCGCATCCGGCTCTATGCCTCGGTGGCGGTGCTCACCATTCCGCCCGCCATCATCGCCCGCATGGCCTCGACCATCGATTCGATCTCGCATGGCCGCTTTGGGGTCAACATCGTCTCGGGCTGGGCCAAGGACGAATACGAGCAGATGGGCTTGTGGCCGGGGGAGGAGTACTTCGGCTACCGCTACGACTACTCGACCGAGTTCGTGACGGTGATGAAGGAGCTGTGGGAGACCGGCACCTCCGACTTCAAGGGCAAGTACTTCCAGATGTCGGACTGCAAGCTCTCCCCTCGGCCAAAGGAGCCGATCAGGATCGTCAGCGCGGGTCAAAGCCCGCGCGGCATGGAGTTCGGTGCGACCTACTGCAACTACAACTTCACCCTGGGCAAGGGCGTGAACACGCCGACCGCCCATGCGCCGACCAACCAGCTGATGGTCGAGGCTGCAGCCAAGACCGGCCGCGACGTCGGCAACTACGTGCTGATGATGGTGATCGCCGACGAGACCGACGAGAAGGCGATGGCCAAGTGGAGGCTCTACAACGAGGGCGCCGACCTCGGCGCGCTCGCCTGGATGTCGGGCCAGGCCGACGCCGATCCCAATGCCGCCGAGGGCGGCACTGCCAAGGCGATTTCCGCGCCCGAGGGTGCCATCAACTTCAACATGGGCACGCTGGTCGGCTCCTATGCCAGCGTGGCGAGCATGCTCGATGAATGCGCGACGGTGCCCGGCACCAAGGGCATCATGCTGACCTTCGACGATTTCCTGGTCGGCATGGACCAGTTCGGCCAGCGCATCCAGCCGCTCATGAAGTGCCGCAGCGGCCGGATGACCAAAGCCGCCTGAGCGACTTCATTGGAGCGCGCCACTCCAGTGGCGCTCATGAATCTCTGAGCGCCACTGGAGTGGCGCGCTCCAATGAGTCCTCAGTGCTCGGACTTCGCTGACGTCTCCGTCGGCGCCGTTGGCTTGACGCCCATCCAGCCCTTCACCGTCTCGCGGAAGCGCTGGAACGCCACGTAGAGGCCCGGGATCACGAAGATGCCGAGGAACGAGGCGGCCAGCATGCCGCCGAACACCGCGGTGCCGACGGCGCGCTGCGTGGCGGCGCCGGCACCCGAGGCGATGACCAGCGGCACCAGTCCCAGGATGAACGCGAAGGAGGTCATCATGACGGCGCGGAAGCGCAGGTTGGCGGCCGTCGTTGCCGCGGTGACGACGTCGGCGCCCTTCTCGCGTTCGGCCATCGCGAACTCGATGATCAGGATGGCGTTCTTGGCGGCGAGCGCGATCAGCACCACGATGCCGATCTGGGCGAAGATGTTGTTGTCGAGGCCGGCGACCAGCAGCGCCGTCACCGCGCCGAACAGGCCGACGATGACCGACAGCAGGGCCGCCACCGGGATCGCCGTGCTCTCGTACAGGCCGACCAGGAACAGGTAGGCGAAGACGACGGCGAGACCCAGGATGAAGCCGGTCTGGCCGCTGGCCGCCTTCTCCTGCAGAGCCGTGCCCGTCCATTCGAAGCCGTAGCCGGCGGGCAGGGTGCGGGTCGCGAGCTTCTCCATGGCGGCGATGGCGTCGCCCGAGGAATAGCCCGGCGCGGGCGCCCCGTTCACGACGACCGAGCGCAGGTTGTTGTAGCGGACGACCGACGAGGGTGCGGTCACCATCTCGATGTTCGCCACCGCCTGGAGCGGCACGAGTTCGCCGCTCGCCGCACGGACCCGCACGCGGAACACGTCGTTCACCTTGCTGCGGTCCGCGGCATCCGCCTGCACCTTCACCTGCCAGGTCCGCCCGAACAGGTTGAAGTCGTTGGTGTAGGCGCCGCCCAGTGCGGTCTGCATCGCCGAGAAGATGTCGGAGATCGAGATGCCCAGCGCCTGGGCGCGCTCGCGGTCGAGCTTGAGATTGATCTGCGGCGTCGAGGCGCTGTAGGTCGTGTAGACCCCGGCGAGCTCCGGCACCTGCTGCGCCGAGATCATCACCCCGCGCGCCACGGCGGCGAGATCGGTCGGCGAGGCGCCGGCGAGCGACTGGACCACGAACTCGAAGCCCGACGAATTGCCCAGGCCCATGATGGGCGGCAGGTTGAAGGCGAAGACGTTGGCCGAGGCGATCTGGCTGAAGGCGATGTTGAGTTCCTTCAGGGCCTGGAACACCGAGAGCGACGGATCCTTTCTCTCGGCGAACGGCTTCAGCTCGACCACCACGAGGGCGCGGTTCGGCAGGGCGAGCCCGTCGATCAGGCTGAAGCCCGAGACGGTGAATACGCTCTGCTTCCAGGGCTTGTCCGCGATCGTCTTCTCGACCTCGGCGACGGCCGCGAGCGTGCGGTTGGTCGAGGCCGCGTCGGGGAGCTGCACCTCGGCCATGAAGGCCCCCTGGTCCTCGTCGGGCAGGAAGCCCGAGGGGACGATGGCGCCGATGCCGCCGGTCGCGGCGGCGAAGCCCACGACCAGCAGGAGCGCGACGATGCCGCGTCGCGCCAGCGGCGTCACGACCTTGGTGTAGCCGTCGCGCGTCCGGTCGATGCGACCCTGCATCCAGCCCATGATGCCGGTCGGCTTCTTGCGGTGGCGCAGGATCAGCGAGCAGAGCGCCGGCGACAGCGAGAGGGCGTTGATCGCCGAGATGATCATCGAGACCGACACGGCCACGGCGAACTGGGCATAGAGTTGGCCCGAGATGCCGGGGATGAAGGCGGTCGGGATGAACACCGACAGCAGCACCAGGGTGATGGCGATGATCGGTCCGGTGACCTGGCCCATCGCCTTCTCGGTCGCCTGGGCGACCGTGAGCTCGGGCTCGTGCTCCAGGATGTGCTCGACCGCCTCGACGACGACGATGGCGTCGTCGACCACGATGCCGATGGCCAGCACCAGCGCCAGCAGCGAGATCGTGTTGGCCGAGTAGCCCAGCGCCAGCATGACGGCGAAGGTGCCGATCAGGGCCACCGGCACGGCGATGATCGGAATCAGCGTGGCCCGCAGGTTGCCGAGGAAGATGAAGACGACGATCGCCACGAGCACGAAGGCCTCGATCAGCGTGTGGATCACGCTCTCGATCGTGGCCTTCACGAAGACCGTCGTGTCGTACATCACGTTGTAGGCGACGTCCTCGGGGAAGCGCGGCTCTAGCGCCTTGATCGCGTTGCGCACGCCCTGAGCGGTGGCCAGCGCATTGGCGCCGGGCAACTGGTAGATCTGGATGCCGGTCGCGGCCTGGCCGTTGTAGCGGCCGAGCTGGTCGCTGGTCTTGGCCCCCAGCTCGACGCGCGCGATGTCCTTGACCCGGACCATCGCACCGTCGGACTTGGCGCGCACCACGATGTTCTCGAACTCCTCGACCGTGACGAGGCGGCCCTGGGTGGTGATGTTGAGCTGGAAGCTGACGTCGTCCAGCAGCGGCGCCGCACCGACCAGGCCTACCGCGGCCTGGACGTTCTGGGACTGGACCGCCTGCACCACCTCGTTCGGGGTGATGTCGAGGCTCGCCATGCGCTCGAGGTTGAGCCAGATGCGCATCGAGTAGTCGAGCGCGCCGAACAGCGAGGCCTCGCCGACGCCGGGCACGCGCCGCAGCGTGTCGAGCAGGGTGATGGTCGTGAAGTTCGACAGGAACAGCGCGTCGCGCGAGCCGTTGGGGGAATAGACGGCGACGACCTGCAGCAGCGCCGAGGATTGCTTCTTGGTGGTGACGCCCAGCCGCTGGACCTCGGGCGGCAGGAGGGCGATGGCCTGATTGACCCTGTTGTTGACGTTGACCGTGTTGAGGTCGGGATCGGATCCGACCTCGAAGCTGACGGTCAGCTGGTAACTGCCGTCGCCGCCCGACGTCGACTTCATGTAGATCATGCGCTCGACGCCGTTGACCTGCGCCTCGATGACCTGCGCCACGCTCTCCTCGACCGCCTGGGCAGAGGCGCCCGGATAGGTCGCGGTGACGCGGACCTGCGGCGGCACGATGTCGGGGAACTGCGCCACCGGCATCGCCGTCATGGCGATGATGCCGGCGATGGTGATGACGGTCGAGATGACGAACGCCAGCCGGGGCCGGCGGATGAACAGCGACGAGATCGTCATGACTTATTGCTTCTGCGTCGAGGCCGCGGGGGGCGCCACGCTGGGATTGACCGTCATGCCGGGCCGCACGCGCTGCTGGCCCTGGACGATGACCCGTTCGCCTTCCTTCAGGCCCGAGGTGATGGCGACCATGCCGTCGCGCGACACGCCGGTCCGGACCCGCTTCTGCTCGACCACGTTCTTGTCGTTGACGACGAACAGGTAGGCGCCGGTCTGATCCTGGGCGATGGCCGCCTGTGGCACGGCGACCGACGTCGGCACCTGCTCGCCCTCGATGATGACGCGGAGCGTCTGGCCGTCGGTCAGCATGCCTTCAGGGTTCGGGAAGGTGGCGCGCACGATCTGGCCGTCGGTCTTGGCGTCGACCGTGTTGTCGATGAAGTCGATCTTTCCCGTTTCCTTGTAGATCGAACCGTCAGCCAGCCGGATGCGCACCAGGATGCCGTTCGGGTCGGCGGCCTGCTCGCGCCGCGCGTCGAGCAGCTCGCGCTGGGTCACGGGGAAGAGCACGCGGATCGGGTTCTCGCTGACCACGGTGGCCAGCACGCCCGAATCGGGACTGACGAGATTCCCGGGGGAGAAGGCGGCGCGACCGATGCGGCCGTCGATCGGCGACTTGATTTCGGTGTAGGAGAGCTGGAGCTCGGCGTCGCGGAGCTGGGCGCTGGCGTCCTCGACCTGGGCCTTGGCCTGGAGCTGTTCCGAAAGCCGCTGGTCGTAGGTGACCTGGGTGCCGGTGTTGGTGCGCAGCAGCTCGGCGGCGCGCTTCAACTGGGTCTCCGCATTGGCCAGGCCTGCGCGGGCGGCGTCGAGCTGGGCCTTCTTCTGGTCGACCGCCGCCTGGTAGGTCTCGGGCTCGATCGTGAAGACCACCTGGTCCTTCTTGACCTGATCGCCGTCTGCAAATTTACGTGGGCCGAGGAAGCCCTTCACGCGAGCGCGAAGCTCGACCTTGTCGACCGCGGCGGCCCGGCCGATGAACTCGGCCTGGTCGGCGATCGGCTTCATCTCGGCCGCCTGCACGAGCACGGCGGGGGGCGGGGCGCCCGGCTGCTGGGCCAGCGCCGGCGCCGTGCTGCAGGCAGCCCAAAGCGCCGCAGCGACGAGCATCGAAGCCGTCGAACGTCGGTCTTTCATCCTGAAGTCCCCACTCAAAACGATCGGCGGAACAGTGCCTTAATTCGCCCAAATGGTCACGGCAATTCAGGGTGAGATGGGCCTTGCAACACAGCGCATGATCGGGGAGGAGTCGGGAATGGCGGCATGGCGGTGGTTGGCGATCGTTGTCGCGGCGGCATGTGCCGTCGCGTCGGTCAATGCTGCCGCGCAGACACCGCCGCAGGCGCCCGCTCCTTCAGCCGGCAGCCCGGCGCAGCGCAGTTCCTTTGCGAACCCCGCCGAGTACGACAGCTACATGACGGCGCTGAACACCAAGGACCCGGCGCGGCGGGCCCAGGCAATGGAGGTGTTCATTGCCTGGTATCCGGGCAGCGTCCTGCGGCTGGACGCGCACGAGCAGGCGATCTCGGCCTGGCAGGCGGCCAACCAGCCGGCCAAGGCCGACGTCCTCGTCGCGCGGCTGCTGCAGGTCGATCCCGACAATGTGCGCGCGCTGGCCAACCGGGCCTATGTCGGACGCCTCAAGGCGTCGGGCGGGGACGTGGCGGCACTGGGAGCGGCGGTCGCGGCTTCCCAGCGCGGCCTTGCCGTGATGCCGAAGTGGCAGAAGCCTGCCTTGCTCGACGATGCCGGCTTCGCCCAGCTCAAGGAGCAGATGGCGGGCATCTTCAACGGGGTGCTGGGCTACGCGGCCCTGCAGGCGAAGGACTACGACAAGGCGCGCGACCACTATCGCGTCGCCGTGGCGGCCGACCCGACCAACCTGCAGGACGTCTATCAATACGCGGTGGTGCAGCTGGAAGGCTCGCCGGTCGATGCGCTGGGCTTCTGGTACGGAGCACGGGCCATCGCCATCGCCCGGGCAGCGAAGAACGACTCCGCGGCGCAGGACATCGATCGCTACGTTCGCTCGCGCTACAGCGTCTATCGCGGCAGCGAGGAAGGATGGGACGCGATCGTGACGCGCGTCGCCAACGAGAGCGTGCCCCCCGCCAACTTCAGGAAATCCATCCCGCGCAACATGACGCCGCCCGAGCGCGCGCTGGAGGTCCTGGAGGACAACGAGCCGGGCAAGCTGACGCCGGCGCAATGGGTGCTGGTGCTGCGCCACCGCGATGTCAGTCCGGCCAACAAGCGGGCGGCCGATGCCGTGTGGAAGGCGATCGGCGACCGGCAGCAGGGCGGCCAGCGGCTGAAGCTGCCGCTGAAAGTGATCACCGCCACGCCCGAGCGCATCGAGGGCGCGATCACCGACGAGGCGCAGGCCCGCAACCTCGTCGAACTCGAGGTGACGATGATGCGGCCGCTCAGCCCGCTGCCTGCGGTGGGATCCAAGATCTTCATGTTCGGCACATTGAGCGAGTACCGGACCCAGCCGTTCCAGTTCCGCCTGACCCGTGCCGAGCTTGCGCCGGAATCGCTGCCGGTGGCGGGCGGCCCCTGCGCGGATCCGCGGCCGAAGATGTGTACAAAGGACTATCGCCCCGCCTGCGGACAGCTTCGCGACGGGACACGTAAGACCTATGGCAATGCCTGCACCGCGTGCAGCGATCCGGAGGTCGTGACCCAGGGCGCCGGCGCCTGTCCGTAACCCCCAACCAATTTCACCTCCCCCGTCTTACGGGGGAGGCTTGGAGGGGGGAAAGCAACGTGAAGAATTTTGAGGTGGGGAGAGGTCTGAAGCCGCGGCCCTCCCCCTCCGGCCCTTCGGGCCACCTCCCCCGTATGACGGGGGAGGAAAGCTGTGATCGAAAGCCGCTCGGCCTAATGCGCCAGCAGCAGAGGCACGCGGCAGGACGAGATCACCTTGCCGGTGGCGCCGCCCAGGCCGAGGAAGCTCATCACCTGGCCGCGGCCATAGGCGCCCATCACCAGCAGGTCGGCGCCCTTGCCGTGTGTGTAGTCGAGCAGCGCGCGGCCGCGCGCGCGGCCCGATACGGCGCCCGGGTCGATGGCATCGATGGTCGTCTTGATGCCGTGGCGTCCGAGATTGCGCGCGAGATAGGAGGCGCCGACATCCTCGGCCTTCGACCCGACGACCAGCAACGTCACGCTGTTGGCCTTCGCGAGGAACGGCAGAGCGTATTCAACAGCGCGGGCTGCCTGGAAGCTGCCGTTCCATGCCACGATGATCGAGCCGAATCCGCCGGTGCCGGCATTCGGCGGCGCGATCATGACGGGACGCGCGCATTCGTGGATGGCGGCCTCGACGGTGGCTGGCGCGACGTTCTCGGGGTCGGAGCCGGGGCGGCCCAGGACCAGCAGGTCAGAGCAGCGGCCCATCGCGACCAGTGTGTCGAGCGTCGCGGTCTCGGCGGCGGTGTAGGTCGACCCGGCATTGGCGCCGAGGATCTGCTTGTAGGCGCGGTCCGATTCCTTGGCCCGCTCCTCGAGCCGCTCGTCGTCGAGATTCATGATCAACGGCATCGCCTCGCCGCTCATGGCGAGGCCACCCACCGCGCCGCCCGCCGGGCCGACCGGAAGGTGCAACGCATCCACGGCGGCGTCGAAAACGGACGCGACCCGGGCGGCCAGCCCGAAGGACATCGCTGCATCGGGACCGCCTTCGGACACGGCCAGAATCGACTTCAACATGGATTACTCCCCCAGGGATTCTTCAAGACGCGCGATTAAGAAGCGGCGGCCCGTCCGGTGCAAGCCAAGTCTTTCGGTCGGCGGCTCAGCGTCGCGCCGCCTGCGCGAGCCCCACCATGAGGTCTGCGATGCCGCTCAACTCCTGGCCGGCCTTGCGCGCGCCTTGCAGCACCTCGTTGATCGACCGGCCGTTGGCGAGGGACGCGGCGCCCCACAGCAGCGCGGAACGCATGCCGCTCTTGCAGAAGGCTAGGACACGCCCGTCGCCCGAGGCGAGCAGATCGGCGAGCGCGCGGACCTGGTCGGGCGTCGCCCGCGGGCCGGAAAAAGGGAGATCGAGGAATTGCAGTCCGGCTGCTTCGGCGGCCGCGCGCAGGTCGGCCGTTTTCGGCTGGCCGAAGAAGGCCTCGCCGTCGGGCCGGTTGTTCACGACGGCGGTGAAGCCTGCCGCGGCGATTTCCTTCATGTCCTCGGGATCGAGCTGGCCGGACACGGACACCCGGTCGTCGACCGGCAACAGGGACAGGCTCATGTCGACAATTCTCGCTTGCGGATCCAATGGATGAAGGGGAGAGCCAGCAGCACCATCCAGAGCTTGCCCAGGATCTGGCCGGCCAGATAGTCGAGGCTGCCGAAGGCCAGCCACAGGAAGAGGACGCTGTCGGCAACGAGACCGACGACGCTGCTGGCCAGCACCGCCCTCACCAGCCCGCGCGACTGCAGCGGCGTATAGACGGCGAAGTCCGCGAGTTCGGACAGCAGGAAAGCCGTCGCCGAGGCGACGAGGAGCTGGGTCGGCGCGACGGCTCCCGACAGGGCGGCGCCCGCCACGATCGCGCCGACGGCGACGCCGCGGCCCAGTCGTCGCTGCACGAGGTCGCGCAGGACCAGCGCCAGCCCGATCATCAGCACGCCCGAGGGCGCCATCAGGGGCTTGCCACCCGGCCCCCACGGCCAGACCGGCACCAGGCACGGCCCCTGCGGCACGCATACGGTGCCGACATTGCCGATCATCCAGTTGGCGAGCGGGATGCAGGCGATGAAGCCCAGGAAGAAGGCCAGCCCTGCCATCTTTGTCCGCGTGGTCGAGTTCATGCCCGCGCTCCTAGCAGGTCCGCCGCGGTGCTGGAACCCGGACGGGGATGGTTGCGTTGAATTGCGTACAATCCAGGAGACATTTCATGCAGCCCATCGCCCGTCGTTCGGTCCTGCTCGGCGTTGCCGCCGTGTCGGCCCTTCCTGCAACCGCTGCGTTCGCCGTCAACGCGTTGCCCGACGCCCGCTTCGTCGGCTTCGCCCAGGAGTTCAACGACTTCGAGATCGCGTCCGGCCGGCTCGCCCTCGCCAGGTCGATGAACGAGAATGTCCGCGGCTTCGCGGCGCGCATGGTGGCCGACCAGTCCGAGGCCGCTCAGTATCTCGCCAAGGCGCGACAGGAGGCGGGCGTCTCCTACGCACCCGATCCCGCCAACGCGCCGGGATGGACCGCCACCCTGCAGCGGCTGAACGTGCTGCAGGGAGTCGAGTTCGATACCGCCTATGCCAACGCGCAGCTGGCCGCGCACACCGATGCCAACGCCCAGTACGGCGCCTACTCGCAGGATGGCGGCAACGGCGCGCTGCGCCGCTTTGCCCAGGGCCAGCTGCCGAAGATCCAGCAGAATCTGACGGGCGCCCGCCAGCTCGCCGGCGGACGATAGGTCGCTACAGCGAGGGCCTGCCCTCGCGCCAGGCGACGAAGCCCCGCTTGCGCAAGGCGCAGGCGGGGCATTCGCCGCATCCATGCCCCCAATCGTGCCGTGGGCCGCGGGCGCTGTCGTAGCAGGTGTGCGTGTGCTCCAGGATCAGATCCACCAACGGGGCGCCGCCCAACTCGTTCGCAAGTCCCCAGGTCTCTGACTTGTCGAGCCACATCAGGGGCGTATGGAGCACGAAGGCGCGATCCATGCCGAGGTTGAGCGTCACCTGCAGCGCCTTGATCGTATTGTCGCGACAGTCGGGATAGCCCGAGAAGTCGGTCTCGCACATGCCGCCCACCAGGTTGCGGATGTTGCGCCGCCAGGCCACCGCGGCGGCGAAGGTGAAGAACAGGAGATTGCGGCCGGGCACGAAGCTGTTGGGCAGCCCGTCCTTCTCCATGGCGAAGGCGACGTCGCGGGTCAGCGACGTGTCACTGATTTGTCCCAGCACGCCCATGTCGATGAAATGGTCCTCGCCCAGCCGCTCCGCCCAGTGCGGAAAGCGCTGCCGCATCTGGTCGAGGACGACGAGACGCTGATCCAGCTCGATCCGGTGGCGCTGGCGGTAGTCGAAAGCGACCGTCTCGACATGCGTAAATCGCTCTAGCGCCCAGGCCAGACACGTGGTGGAGTCCTGTCCACCGGAGAAGAGGACGAGGGCAGATCGGGCATCGTTCATGAGGGGCTTTATCGCCCGCTACCTCCCTCCGCGCTACAGTGTTGGCGTTCGACAGACCCATCCACCACAGAGGGAGGAACTCATGTTCGTCTCCGATATCCTGTCGCGTAAGGGCGGTCTCGTTCACACGGTCACACCGGGCACGCCGGTCGGCCAGATTTCCCAGCATCTCAGCACGCGTCACATCGGTTCGGTGCTGATCCTCGATTCCGACGATTCGGTCGCCGGCATCGTCTCCGAGCGCGATATCGTGCACGCCTTCGCCCGGCACGGCGCCGCCGCTCTCGACCTCGACGCCCGCACCATCATGACCCGCGATGTGGTGACCTGCGATCCCGACGATTCGATCGAGCATGTCATGCAGCTCATGACGCGCGGCCGGTTCCGTCACCTGCCGGTGGTGCGTCACGGCGAGCTGCTGGGTCTCGTCTCGATCGGCGACGTCGTGAAGGCCCGCCTCGAGGAAGCCCAGCACGAGACCGAGGCGCTGCGGGCCTACATCGTCGCCGGCTGACGGCTGCGCTTAAGTTCGACCACGATCTCCGCTAGGGTCCCGGCCGGACCCTGGGCGGAGTAGGCATGTCATCACCCCTGAAAGGCAAGGTCGCGCTGGTGACGGGCGCGGGCAAGAACATCGGCCGCACGATCGCGCTGACCCTGGCGCGCGACGGCGCGGCGATCGTGGTCAACGGGCGTTCGGACAGAGCGGCCGTCGATGCCGTCGCGGGCGAGATCGAGGCCGCCGGCGGCCGGGCGATGGCCGCGATGGGCGATGTCTCAGATCCCGCCGTGCCGCCGCGCCTCGCGGCCGAGGCGGCTGCGCAGTTCGGCGGCGTCGACATCCTGGTCAGCAACGCAGGGCTGCGCCGCCAGACCTCCTTCCTCGACATGTCGTTCGAGGAGTGGCGCGAGATCATGTCGGTCGCGCTCGACGGCGCCTTCCTGCTGGGCAAGGCGATCGTGCCCCAGATGGTGGCGCGCGGCGGCGGCGCCTTCGTCGCGCTGTCGGGCATTTCCACCCATGTCGGCACGCCCAACCGCTGTCACGTCTCGGCCTCCAAGTCGGGGCTCGAAGGGCTGATGCGGGCGCTGGCGGTCGAGCTGGCGCCGCACAAGATCACCTGCAATGCGCTGGCGCCCGGCGCCATCGATACGACGCGCGGCGCCTCGGCCGGCGTGGCACCCGCCAACCGTGTGAACCGTCCGATCCCGCTGAAGCGCTTCGGCACGGTCGAGGAGATCGCCGCCATGGTGCGCCTGCTGGTCGGGCCGGAAGGCACCTTCATCACCGGCCAGACGATCCACGTGAACGGCGGCGAGTTCCTGACATGAGGAACCTGATCACCGACGTACCGGGCGTGCTGGTCGGCAACGCCCAGGACATGCGCGCCGCCACCGGTGCCACGGTCGCGATCTTCGAGCAGGGGGCGGTGGCCAGCATCTCGACCCTTGGCGGCGCGCCGGGCGATCGGATGGGCACCTCGCTCGAGCCGGAAATGGTCGGCCAGATGATCGACGCCGTCGTGCTCTCCGGCGGCTCCGTCTACGGGCTCGATGCCGCCGGCGGTGCCTCGGCGGTGCTCTGCCAGCGCGGCCAGGGGCGGACTTTCGGCGGGCTCGCCATTCCGGTGGCGGTGCAGGCCATCCTGTTCGACCTGGTCAACGGCGGCGAAAAGGACTGGATGCGCGAGCCGGTGAAGCATCGGCCGCCTTACTGGGACCTCGGCCGCGATGCCGCGCTGGTCGCGGCGCACGACTTTGCGCTCGGCACGGCCGGTGCCGGCGTCGGCGCCACGACGGCGGGCCTGAAGGGCGGGCTGGGATCGACCAGCGCCCGAACCAGCCAGGGCTTCACCGTCGGCGCTCTCGTCGCGGTCAACGCAGTGGGTTCGGCCACGATCGGCAGCGGGCCCCATTTCTGGGCCGGTGCCTACGAGCAGGGCAAGGAATTCGGCGGCCTCGGCTGGCCGGCGCCGCTGCCCGCGGATGCGCTGAAGCTGCGCTTCAAGGGCCAGCCCTTGCCGGCCACGGCCACCACCATCGCGCTGGTCGCGACGGATGCCGCGCTCACCAAGGCGGAATGCAAGCGGCTGGCGATCATGGCGAACGACGGCCTGTCGAAGTCGCTGCGGCCGGTGCATGCGCCGAACGACGGCGACACGGTGTTCGCAGCGGCGACGGGCCGCGCGGGCCGCGGCAGCGATCCGCCGGTCCTGACGGAGCTCGGCACCGTCGCGGCCGATTGCCTGGCGCGGGCGGTGGCGCGCGGCGTCTACGAGGCGACGGCGCTGCCCTTCGCGAATGCCGTGCCCGACTGGAAGACGAAGTTCGGCGGCGGACGATGAGCTACCTGATCGTTTTCGTGGGCGCCGGCATCGGCGGTGCGGCGCGCCATGGCATGAACATCTGGGTGGCGCGGCTCTTGGGCTCGCACTTTCCCTGGCACACGCTGGTGATCAACATCCTCGGCTCGATCGTGATGGGGCTGATCACCGGCTGGTTCGCCGAGCGCGTCGGCGCCGCCGCTCACTACCGGCTGTTCCTCGCCACCGGCGTCATGGGCGGCTTCACGACCTTCTCCGCCTTTTCGCTCGACGCGGTGCTGCTGTGGGAGCGGCACGAATATCTGATGGCGGCACTCTATGTCGGCGGCTCGGTCGCCGGTGCGATCGCGGGCCTCGCCCTCGCGCTCTGGATCATGGGCAAGGCGCTGGCGTGAACCAGGCGTTCGACGTCGTCGTCCTGGGCGGCGGCGCTGCGGGCCTGATGTGCGCGATGCGGGCGGGCCAGCGCGGCCGCCGGGTGCTGCTGCTCGACCATGCCGAGAAGGTCGGCAAGAAGATCCTGATCTCGGGCGGCGGTCGCTGCAACTTCACCAACCGCGACGCGCGGCCCGAGGCGTTCCTGTCGGCCAATCCGCATTTTGCCAAGTCGGCGCTGGCGCGCTACACGCAGCACGATTTCATCGAGCTGGTGAACAAGCACCGCATCGCCTGGCACGAGAAGACGCTGGGACAGCTCTTCTGCGACGGCTCTGCCCGGCAGATCGTGAAGATGCTTCTGGACGAATGCGCCGCGGTCGGTGTCGACGTGCGGGTTGCGCACAAGATCACGCGCGTGGAGAAGGCCGATCGCTTCACCGTCATGACCGATCACGGTGATTTCTCCGCGACCTCCGTCGTGCTGGCGACCGGCGGCTTGTCGATTCCGAAGATGGGCGCGACCGGCTTCGCGCATGAGGTGGCGCGCCACTTCAAGCTGCGAGTCACCGAAACGCGGCCGGCGCTGGTACCGCTCACCCTGCCCGTGCCCGAGATCAGCGGCGTGTCGCTCGACGTCGAGGCGCGCTGCGACCGCGCGCGCTTTCGCGAGGCGCTGCTGTTCACCCATCGCGGCCTGTCGGGCCCGGCGATCCTGCAGGTCTCGTCCTACTGGAAGCCGGGGCAGGAGATCGTCGTCGACCTGCTGCCCGACCTCGACGCCGGGTTCTTCCTGAAGGAGCGCAAGCGTACGCGACCCAAGGCCGAGCTGCGCACCATCCTCGCGGAAGTCCTGCCGCAGCGGCTGGCGCAGAGCCTGGCGCCGGAAGGGCTCATGGCCAACCAGCGCGACCGCGATCTCGAGACGCTGGCCAACCGGCTGAAGGCATGGAGCTTCGTGCCGACCGGCACCGAGGGCTACGCCAAGGCCGAAGTCACCCTGGGCGGTATCGATACCGACGGCCTCTCCTCGAAGACCATGGAAGCGAAGAAGGTGCCGGGCCTCTATGCCATCGGTGAGGCGGTCGACGTCACGGGCTGGCTGGGCGGCTACAATTTCCAGTGGGCCTGGTCGTCGGGCTGGGTGGCCGGCGAGGCCGTCTGATCTTCGGTCAGTGACCGAGATAGCTGCGGCGCAGGTCGGGATCGCGGGCGAGGTCGGCGGCGCTGCCCGATAGCGCGATGCGGCCGTTCTCCAGCACGTAGGCGCGATGGGCGATGGCGAGCGACTGCACGACGTTCTGCTCGACCAGCAGGATCGCAAGGCCCTGGCGGTTGAGCTGGTCGATCAGGCCGAACATTTCCTCGACGAGGAGTGGCGACAGGCCGAGCGAGGGCTCATCGAGGATCAGCAGGCGCGGCTCGCTCATCAGGCCGCGGCCGATCGCCAGCATCTGCTGCTCGCCACCCGACAGAGTGCCGGCTGACTGGGCCAGACGCTCGCGCAGGCGCGGGAAGGTCGCCAGCACGCGCTCCAGGTTCGTGGCGCGATTGGGCTTGCCGCGGCGGTAACTGCCGAGTTCCAGATTGTCGCGCACTGACAGGTTGGGAAAGACGCGGCGGCCCTCCGGCACCTGGACCAGGCCCGCCTCCACGATGTCCATCGACGAGGCGCCCGTGATCTCGTTGCCGTCGAAGCGGATCGAGCCGCCGCGCGGCCGGTACAGGCCTGAGACATTGTTGTTGAGCGTCGACTTGCCGGCGCCATTGCTGCCCAGCAGGGCCACGATCTCGCCGGCGCCGACGGCGAGATCGACGCCGCGCAGCACTTCGATGGCGCCATAGCCCGCGCGCAGGGCCGCGACCTCAAGCACGGAGCACCCTGGCGGCGCCATGGCCGAGATAGGCTTCGATGACGAGCTCGTTGTCCGCAATGGAAGCCGGCGTCCCCTCGGCGATCATGCGGCCCTGGTTGAGCACGTAGACCCGCTCGGCGAGCGAGGTCACGGCCTGCATGACGTGCTCGATCAGCAGGATGGTGACGCCGGAGGCGCGGATGTTCCTGATGACGCCCACGATCTCGACGATCTCCGTCGGATTGAGTCCGGCCATCACCTCGTCGAGCAGGAGAAGGCGCGGTCCGGTCGCCAGGGCGCGCGCCAGTTCGAGCCGCTTGCGGCCGGCCACGGTCAGGTCGGCGCCGCGCTGGTCGAGCTGGTCCTTCATCCCGACCAGCGAGGCCACGGCTTCAGCCTCGCGCGCGGCCAGGCGACGGTCGGCGGTGTGGAGATAGGCGCCGACCATGATGTTCTCGCGCACGCTGATGCCGGCGAAGGGCTGCGTGATCTGGAAGGTGCGGACCATGCCGGCGGCACAGATGCGATGGGGCGGGAGGCCGGTGATCGGCTTGCTCTCGAAGGAGACCGTGCCGGCATCGGGCCGGTGGAAGCCCGCGATGGTCGCGAACAGGGTCGTCTTGCCGGCGCCGTTGGGTCCGATCAGTCCCACGATCTCGCCCGGCGCGACGTCGAGCGAGGCGCGGTCCACGGCCTTGAGACCGCCGAAGGACTTGGAGATGTCGCGCACCTCAAGCATGGCGCGAGTTGGCTTTAATGGTGGGGCGGCGGAACAGGCTCATCAGCCCGTCGGGCAGGCGCGCCACGATCAGGATCAGCATGACGCCGTAGACGACGAGGCTGAGCGGCTGGACGTTCTTGAGGGCCGGCACGACGCTGGCCAGCCAGCGCGTCACCTCGTTGATGCCCATCAGCGTGAACGAGCCGATCAGCGGCCCGAAGATCGTGCCGGCGCCGCCGACCATGCTGACCAGCAGCATCTCGACCGACTTGTCGACGCCGAAGGCGATGCCGGGATCGATGTAGAGGTACTTCTGCGCGTAGAAGGTGCCGCCGGCCGCGCACATCGCCCCGGACAAAGTCAGTACCTTCACCTTCTCGGCGAAGACATCGATGCCCAGCGCCCGCGCCGCATCCTCGTTCTCGCGGATCGCCACCAGCCGGGCGCCGAAGCGACTGCGCGTGAGTTGCCAGGCGATCAGCAGAGAGACGATGCAGAGCAGCAGGGCGAGGTAATAGACCCAGATCGGGTCCTTGAACTGGAAGTTGATGGGCCTCGGGTCGGCCTTGATCAGCATGCCGAGCCCGCCCTTGGTGAAGGGCACCGAGTTGGCGAGGATGCGGAAGACCTCGGCGAAGGCCAGCGTGATCAGCGCGAAATAGGAGCCGCGCAGCCCGGCGCGGAACGACAGCACGGCGATCATCCACCCGACCGCGCCGCCCGCCGCCATGGCGACCGGCCAGGCGAGCCAGGGGTTCCATCCATAGGTCACCTGCAGGATGGTCGAGGTATAGGCACCAGTGCCGAAGAACACGACATGCCCGAACGAGGTCTGGCCCGCGAAGCCGCCGGCGATGTTCCACGACTGGCCGATGAAGGCGGTGAAGAAGACCAGCATGCCGATCGTGACAAGGTAGTTCGGTACCAGCAGCGGGTAGGCGATCGTGACGGCGAGGCCCAGCCCGCAGAGGAGGGCGGTGCGGTTCACGCCTTGCTCCCGAACAGGCCGGTGGGCTTCAGCAGTAGGATCAGGATGAAGATCAGCGAGATGCCGATCTGGCCGAGCTGTTCGCCCAGGAAGAGCCCGCCCAGCGATTCGGTGATGCCGATGATGAAGCCGCCGACCGCCGCGCCCGCGAAGCTGCCCATGCCGCCCAGCACGACGATGGTGAAGGCCACGAGCACGAAGGCGTGCCCCGACGACGGCGTCACGTAATAGGTCGGCATCAGCAGGCAGGCGGCGGCGCCGAGGCAGGCGATGCCGATGCCGTAGGAGACCGCGAACACGTTCTCGACGTCGATGCCGACCAGGCGCGCGCCCTGCCTCTCCCTGGCGACGGCGCGGATCGCCTTGCCCATGTCGCTCTTCGCCATGTAGAGGCCGAGCGCCGCGCAGAGCACCAGCGAGGCGCCGAACGAGATGATCTTCGGAAGCGGCAGGAAGGCGGCGCCGATCTCGACGAAGGTGCCGGCGTAGGGAACGTCGATGGTCTGCGTGTCGCCGCCGAAGAACAGCAGCGCGATATTGTCGATCACGATCGAGAGGCCCAGCGTGATCAGCAGGATGTTCTCGTCGCGGCCATGATTGTAGCGGCCGATCAGCAGGCGATAGAGGACGAAGCCGAACCCGAAGGCGCCGGCGACGACCGCGGGCAGCGCCGCATAGGGATCGATGCCGATCAGTCGCCAGAGATAGAAGACGGCGTACATGGCCAGCATCAGCAGGCTGCCATGGGCGAAGTTGATGATGTGCAGCACGCCGTAGATCAGCGTGAGCCCGACCGCCACCAGAACATAGATTCCGCCGGCCAGAAGGCCGTTCAGGACACCCGCGAGGAGAAAGGCGGGGTCGAGCACGTCTTCAGCGTCCCGTACCCCTCATCCTGAGGAGGCCCGAAGGGCCGTCTCGAAGGATGGGCGGCAGGCGCGGTGCTCGTGCCCACCCTTCGAGACGCTCACTGCGCTCGCTCCTCAGGGTGAGGACGTTGGGTCGTTCGAAGTGATCGGATATCACCCGCGAGCCCTCAGAGCTTCGGCTTGGGGAAGACCGCCTTGGCCGAGGCGAACGCCTCGGGGGCGATCACCTCGATCTCGCCCTTGAGCGATTGCATGGTCGCCGGGCGTCCGCCCTGGTTCTGGCCGTTCACGAACCTGGTCGGCCCATAGGGCAGCAGCTCGGCCTTGAAGGTCGAGGCGGCCAGCGCCGCGATCAGCTTCTCCTTGTCGGCCGAGCCCGCATGCTCGAGCGCATCGGCCAGCAGCATGACGTTGGAGTAGGTGAGATAGACCTCGAAGGTGAACAGCGCCCCCGTCGCCTCGACGCGCTTCTTCAGCGCCTGGGCCTGCGGGCTCTTCGGATTGTACCAGTGGTTGACGTCCATCATGTACTGCGAGACGTCGGGCATCTCCTTGACGAACTTGTAGTTGAAGCCGCCGCCCAGGATCGAGAAGAAGCCCGCGACGTTCACCTTCTGCTGATAGAGCGTGCGCGCCAGCAGCATGTATTCGTTGCCGTAGTTCGACATCATGACGATGTCGGGCGCCAGCGAGCGGATGCGCAGCGCGATGTTGTCGAAGTTGCGCGTCGGATTGTCGTGCGCGATCAGCTCCTTGGCCGCGATGCCGATCGAGGGCAGCTTGCCGGCCAGCAGCTTGGCCGTGCCGGTGCCGAACTCGCCCGATTCGTGGACGATGACCGCGGTCTTGGCGACGTCGTTGGCGGCCTTGTTGAGTGCGCCCAGCGAGGCGATGCCGTCGTCGACGCAGACGCCGAAGCCCGGCTTCAGCCGGAACACGTTCTTCAGGCCGCGGCTCATCAGCAGGTCGGAGGCGCCGACGTCGACCAGGAAGGGCGTGCCGTACTTCGCGGCGGCCTGGCTGGCGGCGATGCCGACGGGGCTCTGGAAGCAGCCGATATAGGCGGCCACGCCCTGCTCGTTCATCTTCTCGACTTCGCTGACACCGACCTCGACCTTGGACTGGCTGTCGCCCAGAAGCGCCTCGAGCTTCGCGCCGCCCATCGACTTGATGCCGCCCGCCTTGTTGACGTCCTCGATGGCCATGGTGCCGCCCAGCCGGCTCTGCTGGCCGTTGTAGGCGACGAAGCCGGTGACGGGATGGATCAGGCCGACCTTCACGGCGGCGGGCTGGGCGCCGACCAGGGAGGGCGCACCGATCGCGCCGGTTGCGAGCGCGGTGCCACCCGCGAGGAAGGTTCGGCGGGAAACCGCGGACGTCCGTTGCCTAGTCATTGAAAACCTCCCGTCCATCAACGAGCGAAGATCGAGCGTATGTCGGCGATGTCGTCCAGAGCCAGAATCTTCTTGCGCATGTCGTCGGCGACCTCGTGAGGCAACATCCGTGCCGTCAGCGAGAAGTACTTTCCGGTCAGCTCGTCGCGCGAGTAGGGATCCTGGTCGTCGCCGCGATTGGCCTCGACGGAAGCGGAGAGCGTGCGGCCGTCGCGCAGCCGGATATCCACCCGGGCCGGGCGGAACTGCGGCAGCCGGGCCGTCATCGCCTCGTCCTCGGTCACGAACACGCGCCTGGCGAGCGCCAACACCCGCTCGTCGCGCAGCGCGTCCCAGGTGAAATTCTCGACCCGGGAGGAGCCGCGCACCAGGCGCGTGGCCACCGCGAACGGCACGGAGAACTTGGCCCCCAGCGTGTTGCGCGGCGACTGGTCGTCGAGTTCGGCGGCGTAGAGATAGCTCGCGACGTCCACGCGCTCGACCGACTCGGCCGCGACGGCTTCCTGCGAGAGCAGGGTGTCGAGCGCATCGAGCGCACCGTGATTGTAGCGGCAGCAGGAATGGAGCTTGAAGTAGTTCTGGTCGATCTGCCAGTCGCGGCCGAGACCGTCTATCATGCGCGTCGTGTCGAAGTGCTCGGAGACGACCTTGCCGAACACGCTGGACAGGCCGTCGCGCTCGCCGATGAAGCCGGCCTCGACGAGATCGATCGCCATCAGCGCCATACGGTTCGAGATACCGGCATAGGCGTTCCGCACCGTGCCGCCCTCCAGCATCGTCCGCTTGGAACTGGCGAGGGTCAGCGAGGAGGCGACGTTGATCGTCTCGCGGATCCGCGCCGCATCGTAGCCCAGCAGCTTGGCCACGGCGGCCGCGGCGCCCACGGTGCCCCAGGTGCCGTGCGGATGCATGTCGGGCCGCAGCGAAGCGGCAATGCCGATGCGGGCGCCAACCTCGTAGCCCAGGATCAGCGCTTCCATCGCTTCCTTGCCGGAGAGACCCCTGATCTCGGCCAGGGCCCACACGGCGGGCAGCGCGTGGATCGAGGGATGGCCCTTGGCGAAGCGGTTGCCCTCGTCCATTTCGAGGAAAGTGCCCGCCGTGCCGTTCAGGAAGGCGGCGGCGGCCGAAACGGCCGTCTTGCCGGTGCCCATCACGGAGGCCTCGCCGACCGGGCTGACCGTGAGCTTCGCCGTCAGGGCCTGCATCTCGGGCTCGGCCGCGCCGCCCACGATGGCGCCGATCGTGTCGAGGATGACGTAGCGCGTCTGTTCGACGGTGGCGGGCTTCAGGGTCTCGAGGCGGAAGTCGGCGATGAACTCCGCCAGCGTGTCGAGCCAGAACCGGGTCACGCGATCAGCCCATCATCGTTTCGCGATAGTGCCTGGCCACGTCTCCCGGCGTCGCCTGCCAGACATTGCCGAAGCGCTCGACCCGCCGCAGCGCCTCGTCGAGATATTTTATGCGGTGCGCCATGCCCATCAGCCAGGGATGGATCGACAGGTTGAAGACCTGGCCGCCCTCGTGGTGCAGCAGCTCGAAGGCGTCGCCCACGATGTCGGGATAGCGCGTCGTATTGATCCGTCGCAGCCAGAGCTGCTGCACGTCGTCCCATTCCGGTTGATTCGGCAGCGAGACGAATTTCCGGCCGTCGCCGACATGCATCGCATAGGGCTGATCGTCGTTGGGCCAGTCGAGGACATAGTCCAGGCCGGCCTCGGCCAGCAGCCTCGGCGTGCGCTGGCTCTCGCCATACTCCTGGCCGAGCCAGCCTTTCGGGGCGCTGCCCGTGGCCTTCTCGATCGCCGCCATGGACGTTGCGATCTCGGCCTTCTCCTCGGCCTCGCTCATCTTCGAGCTGATCATGCGATTGGCCGAGACGCCGTGGCCGATGATCTCGTAGTTGCGCTTGCGGAACTGCTCCATCAGGAACGGATAGCGCTCGGCGGCCATGGCATTGACCGCGACGCCGGCCCGGATCTGGTAGCGGTCGAGCACGTCGAGGACGCGGAAGATGCCGGTGCGGTTGCCGTACTCGCGCTGCGTCCAGGTGCGGTAGTCGGGATGATAGGTGCCGAACTCGCCGGTGAAGCGGCTGTCCTTGACGATGCCGTCGGGCGGCAGCAGCTCGTAGTATTCGAGATGCAGCACGACGTAGAAGGCGACGCGGGCATTGCGCGGCCAGTTGAGCTTGGGCCGTTTCGGATAGGGCGCGTAGTCGTACCAGGGATTGTCCATCCCGGCGGGCAGCGGCGGCGGGTTCTTGGAAACGGTGCTCATGTCACGCCTCCTTCCCGAGATGCTGCTGGTAGGGCTTCAGCCCGTTGGCCGTGTACCAGTCGAGGATCTCCTCGGCGGTGCAGATCCAGGCATCCTTGTGCTTGCGGATGTAGGACAGCGCGCGGTCGAGATGCTTCAGCCGGTGCGGCGCGCCCATCATGTAGGGATGGAGCGCGATGCACATGACCCGGCCGTTCTCGCCGCCCTCGCGATAGACCGTGTCGAAATGGTCGATGATCATCTGGGCGAATTCCTCCGCCTCGACCGGCTGGCGGTAGATCATCGCGTCGTTGAGATCCATCGAATAGGGGACGTGGATCAACGGGCCGTGTTTCGTGGCGAGCGGCGTCGGCTGGTCGTCGTGGTAGAAGTCGCAGAAATAGTCGAGGCCGGCTTCCTTGACGAGGTCGGGCGTGTTCAACGTGTTGGAGACGGCGGGCGAGAACCAGCCGCGCAGCTTGCGGCCGGTGAGCCGCAGGTGCGTCGCCTTGCTGTGCTCGATGACCTCGCGCTCTTCCTGCTCCTCGTAGCCCCAGTGATAGCGCGTGTTGAAATAGCCGTGGCTCATATATTCCCAGCGGCGGGCTTCCATGGCCTCGAGGATCTCGGGATACATCTCGATCACCGACATCGAGAGCGAGACGGTGCAGCGGATGCTGTGCTTGTCCAGCACCTCGAACATGCGCCACAGGCCGACCCGGTTGCCGTAGTCGCGGCCGCCATAGCCGAGCACGTCGGGATGCGGCATGCGCGGCCACGGATTGCGCACGCGCACCTCGGCGGGGATGTATTCGTAGTGCTCGATGTTGGGACAGACCCAGACTGCCACCCTCGCATTGTCGGGCCAGGAGAGTTTCGGGCGTTCGACGATCGGGGAATAGCCGAATCGATAGGGGTCCATCCGGGGACTTTCTTTCTTGGGTTGGCATGCGGAGTGCAACACGTGTTGCGTTGCACTTCAACGCCCAGCATCCTGTTCGCATGGCGGATAACGTTCGGTTCATCCTCAACGACCAGCAAGTCGAGATCGCCGGCATTCCGCCGGTGACGACCCTGCTCGACTGGCTGCGCGACCATCGCGGCCTGCGCGGAACCAAGGAGGGCTGCGCGGAAGGCGATTGCGGCGCCTGCACTGTGGTGCTGGAGCGCGAAGGCCGCCGCGACGCGTTCAATTCCTGCATCGTGCTGCTGGGCCAGCTCGACGGCCTGTCGTTCCGCACGGTCGAAGGGCTGCGCGGCGCCGACGGGGGGCCGCACCCGGTCCAGACCGCGATGGCCGAGGCCGATGCCACGCAATGCGGCTTCTGCACCCCCGGCTTCGTCATGTCGGCGCTGGCCCATGCGAGCAGCGGCGGCACCGCCGACCCCGACGCGATCCATGAATCGCTGGCGGGCAACCTCTGCCGCTGCACCGGCTACCGGCCGATCGTCGAGGCGATGACACGGATCGCCGGTCTCGCGGTCGAACCGGCGCCCGTGTCGCCCATGGTGCCGCGAACGACGTCGGCCGCCTTCGAGGGAGCCTTCTTCGCACCGCGCAGCCTCGACGAGCTCCTGGACCTGCGCGCGGCCCATCCCGAGGCGCTGCTGCTGGCGGGCGGCACCGATCTCGGGCTGCTGGCGAGCCGCGAGCGCAAGCCGCCGAAGGCCGTGATCCATCTCCTGCACGTGCCCGAGCTGGCGGCGATCTCCGCGACCGCCGACAAGATCACCATCGGCGCGGCCGCGACCTACACGGCGGCGGCACCGATCCTGATCGAGGCCTTTCCCGCGCTCCGCGCCTACCTCTCGCGGCTGGGATCGCGGCAGATCCGCAACATGGGCACGATCGGCGGCAACATCGGCACGGCCTCGCCGATCGGCGACATGCCGCCGGTGCTGCTGGCGCTGGAAGCCAGCCTGACGCTCGTGTCGAAGCGGGGCAGCCGCGAAGTCCTGCTCGACGATTTCTTCCTCGACTATCGCAAGACGGCGCTGGCGCCAGACGAGGTCATCCAGAGTCTTTCGATGCCGCGCCTGTGGGAGGGCGAGACGTTCCACTGCGACAAGGTGAGCAAGCGCCGCGACCAGGACATCTCGACCGTGGCCGGCGCCTACCGCGTGCGCATCCGCCACGGCAGGATCGAGGATGCGCGACTGGCGTTCGGCGGCATGGCGGCGACGCCGCGACGGGCGCGCGCGGCCGAAGCGGCGCTGCTGAAGGACGGCTTTGCGGCGGCCATTGCTGCCGTCGAGACCGATTTCAAGCCGGTCGACGATTGGCGAGGCTCTGCTTCCTATCGGACGCAGGTCGCGGCCAACCTGCTGCGTCGGCTTGAACTGCGTCTCGCCGAACCCGGCCGCGTGCTGGAGGTCGAAGCGCTGTGAGCGGCAAGGTCCACGTCGCGCGACGCCACGACAGCGCGCTGAAGCACGTCACCGGGCAGGCGCTCTATATCGACGACATGCCCGAACCGCCGGGTACCCTGCATGCGGCCCTGGTCCTGAGCCGGGTTGCCTGCGGCAGGCTCGTGCGGCTCGACGGCGAAGCCGCGAAGGCGCTGCCGGGCGTCGTGGCGGTGCTGGGGCCGCAGGACGTTCCCGGCCGCAACGACATCGCGGCAATCGGCAAGAACGAGCCGCTGTTCGCCATCGACCGGGTCGAGTTCGCGGGCCAGACGCTGGCGATGGTCGTTGCGGAAAGTCTGGATGCCGCGCGGGCGGCCGCCGAAAAGGTCGTCGTCGAGATCGACGCCGAAGAGCCGGTTCTCGACATCGCGACGGCGCTCGCCCGCAAATCCTACGTGCAGGCGCCGGCCACGATCCTGCGGGGCGACCCGCAGCAGGCGATGACCGCTGCACCGCATCGGATCACCGCCGAGTTCAGCGTCGGCGGGCAGGAGCATTTCTACCTAGAAGGTCAGATCGCCTTCGCGCTGCCCGGCGAGGATGGCGACATCACCGTCCATTCCTCGACCCAGCACCCGACCGAGGTCCAGCATGTCTGCGCCCGGGTGCTCGGCTGGGACTTCAATCGCGTGACGACGGTCGTGCGCCGTCTGGGCGGTGGCTTCGGCGGCAAGGAAAGCAACGCCACCTGGGTCGCGGCCGCGGCGGCTCTGGCGGCGAACCATACCGGCCGGCCGGTGAAGCTGCGCCTGCCGCGCGACGTCGACATGCTGACGACCGGCAAGCGCCATGGCTTCGACTATCGCTACACGGTGGGCTTCGACGGCGAGGGCCGCGTGCTGGTGCTCGACGCCGTGCTGGCGGCCGATGCCGGCTGGAGCCTCGACATGACGCCGGGTGTGGTGACGCGGGCACTCACCCATACAGACAACGCCTACTGGATCCCGCACTTCCGCGCCGTGGGCTATGCCTGCCGCACCAACAAGCAGTCGAATACCGCGTTCCGCGGCTTCGGCGGGCCACAGGGCGTGGTGGTGATGGAGGATGCGCTCGACCGCATCGCCCAGCATCTCGGCCGCGACCCGGTCGAGGTTCGCGCGCTCAACTTCTATGCCGACGGGCGCGACGAGACGCCCTACGGCCAGACGGTCGACGAGAATCATCTGGAGCGCTGCTGGGCCGAGGTGAAGACCGGTGGCGCGCTCGAGCGGCGCCGCGCCGAGATCGATGCCTTCAACGCCGCCAATCCCGTGTTGAAGCGCGGGTTGGGGCTGTTTCCCCTGAAGTTCGGCATCTCCTTCAACCTGCCGCACATGAACCAGGCCGGTGCGCTGGTGCATGTCTATACCGACGGATCGATCCGCCTGAACCATGGCGGCACCGAGATGGGGCAGGGGCTGTTCATCAAGGTCGCCCAGGTCGTGGCCGAGGTCTTCCAGGTCGATGTCGACCGGATCCGGCCCTCCGCCACCTCGACCGCCGAAGTGCCCAACACCTCGCCGACCGCCGCCTCGACGGGCTCGGACCTCAATGGCTGGGCAGCCTGGGATGCGGCGAACACGATCCGCAGCCGCATGGTGGCCTATGCCGCCGAGCATTTCGGCGTGGCCGAAGCCGACATTGCCTTCGCCGACGGCACCGTGCGCATCGCCAGGCCCGGCAGCAACCAGGTGCTGACCTTCGGTGAACTCGCCCGCCTGTGCTGGCTCGGCCGCGTCTCGCTCTCCGCGACGGGTTACTACAAGACGCCGAAGATCCATTGGGATCCGGTGGCGATGCACGGACGGCCGTTCTTCTATTTCTCCTTCGGCGCGGCGATGGCGGAGGTCGCGATCGACACCTTGACCGGCGAGAGCCGCGTGCTGCGCGCCGATCTCGTTCAGGATTGCGGACGCTCCCTCAATCCCGCGATCGACCTCGGCCAGATCGAGGGTGCGTTCGTGCAGGGGCAGGGCTGGTTCACCTGCGAGGAACTGTGGTGGGACGCGCGCGGCCGGCTGCGCACGGCGGGACCCTCGACCTACAAGATTCCTGGCAGCCGCGACGTGCCGCCGGTGTTCAACGTCAGGCTGCTCGACAATGCGCCGTCGCGCGAGGCGACGATCTTCCGCTCCAAGGCGGTGGGCGAGCCGCCGCTGATGCTGGCGACCGCCGTCTGGACCGCGCTCAAGGATGCGATCGGCGCGGTGGGCGATCGCAGGGCGCCGGTCAGGCTCGATGCGCCGGCTACGCCCGAGCGCGTGCTCGCGGCGGTCGAGCGGGTGCGGCGGGGGGGCTGAACAGCCGTTCCATGAGCTGCACCAGCGCGCGGTCCATCTCGCGGCGCGCGGCTTTTTCATCCTTCGCCTCGGCGACCCAGAGGGCGGCTTCGTTGAAGGCGCCGGAGAGCAGGAAGGTGACCGGCTCGACGCCGAGCGCCGGATCGGGCCGCGCCGCCAGCACCGCGGCCACGCCTTCCCGCAGCGAGCGGACGCCGTGCGGGGCGTCGATCTCGCGCCAGCGATGCCAGCCCAGCACGGCGGGCGCATCGATCAGGTAGATCCGCCGCACGGCGGGATCTAGGCAGGCATCGAGGAAGGCGCGCGTGCCCTCGATCAGCGCGTGCAACGGGTCGGCCGCAGGCGCGGCCCCTTCGTCGATGGACGCCGCGATCTCGTGCGCGACTTGCTCGACGACGGCCTCGAACAGCGCCCGCTTGTCGCGGAAGTGGTGGTAGAGCGCGCCGCGCGTGACCTTGGCGCGCTTCACGATCTCCTCGGTGGACGCAGCCTCGTAGCCCGCGTCGGCGAAGATCGACCGTGCCTCCGCCAGCAGCGCCGCGCGCGTGGCCGCGAGCCGTTCGGCCTGGGTCCGGGGTCTTGACATACATACATCCTGTATCTAAGTGGGAAGGCATCACATACAGAGTGTATGTAAATCTCAACACGGGAGAGGGCAATGCAGCTCAGGGAGTTCTACACCGTGCTTTGCACCGACGACGTCGCCGGCACGGCTTCCTTCTGGGAGAAGCATTTCGGATTCCGCCGCGCCTTCGAGGCCGACTGGTACGTCCATCTCACCGGCACGGCGTCGGACAGGGCCAACCTCGCGATCCTCGACTATCGCCACGAGACGATCCCGCCGGCATTTCGCAAGAAGGCATCGGGCGTGCTGGTGAACGTCGAGGTCGACGACGTCGATGCGCTCTATGCCCGGGCGCAGGCCTCGGGCCTGAAGATCCACCTGCCGCTGCGTGACGAGCCGTTCGGCCAGCGGCACTTCATCACCGAGGATCCCAACGGCATCGCGATCGACGTCATCAAGCCGATTCCGCCCAGCGCCGAGTTCGCCCAGCAATACGCGCCGGACTCGCTGCCAAGCTGATCGATGGATAAGGTGTCGCCCGATTTCGGAGCTTTCGGGAGGACAAGATGGACGTACGTATGGATGGCCGCGTGGCCGTGATCACCGGCGCGAGCACCGGCCTCGGCCTCGCCATGGCCAAGGAGTTCGCCGCGTCGGGCGCGTCCGTCGCGCTGCTGGCGCGCAAGCAGGACGCGCTGGATGCGGCCAAGGCCGAGGTGCAGAAGGCGGCGGGCAAGGCCAACATCAAGATCGAGGCCTACTCCTGCGACGTTTCGAAGGCCGCGCCCATCGCAGACACCTTCAAGAAGATCGAGGCCGAGTTCGGCAAGGTCGACATCGTCGTCAACAATGCCGGCATCAGCCATGCCAAGTCGTTCGAGACCGTGACCGACGAGGACTGGCAGGGCGACCTCGACCTCAAGCTGTTCGCCGCCATTCGCCTGAGCCGCGCGGCCATCCCCGGCATGCGCGAGCGCAAGTGGGGCCGAATCGTCAACGTGCTGAACATCGGCGCCAAGGCGCCGACCGCCAATTCGACGCCGACCAGCGTCAGCCGCGCGGCGGGCCTCGCGCTCACCAAGGCGATGAGCCAGGAGCTGGCCAAGGACAACATCCTCGTGAACGCCATGCTGGTCGGCCTGATCGAGAGCGACCAGTGGGCGCGCCGCCACAAGGGACCGGCGGGAGAGGGCAAGACCTACGAGGAGTTCCTGGCCGGCATGGCCAAGGGCCGCATCCCGCTCGGCCGCATGGGCAAGGCCGAGGAATTCGCCCGCATGGCCTGCTTCCTCTGCTCCGATGCGGGTTCGTTCATCACCGGCGTCGCCATAAACGTCGACGGCGGCGCAAGCCCGGTAGTGTGATCATCTTATTCTCCTCCCCCGTCACACGGGGGAGGCCGGGAGGGGGAAAGCAACGCGACGGCTTTCAGACTCATGGCCTTCCCCCTCCGGCCTTCGGCCACCTCCCCCCGTTTGACGGGGGAGGAAGTGTAATTGCCTACCGCCGGTTCCCCGGCGGCGTCACGTTCCAGCGGCGGCGCAGCGCGTCGAGGTCGTGCTCGACCCAGTCCCAGACGTTCCATTCCGGATCGAAGATATCGACCGTCATCTCGGCGCCGCGCGCCCAGGCGTGCCAGAATTCGTCGGGATCGAGGCCGCCCTTGCCGGCATGGCCCACGTCGTTCATCTGCTCGCCGAAGTGGAAGAAGAAGATCACCGGCAGGATGTGGCCGCTCATCGGATTGATGGGATGCATCCCGGCCGTGAAGGTCGAGACGAGCAGTTCGCCGCGGGCGCTGGTGTCGTAGCCCGAGATCACGTGCGTCGAATCGTGCGCCGTGCCGAAGGCGGCGTTGAGCGCCGCCGGATCGCCGGGGAAGGGATAACCGTTCGCCTTGTCGAAATCCCACAGCGCCTTGCCGAAACTGTTCTGCGGCAGGCGGCCCAGCGCCTCGTAGCGCGCGACCAGCGCCGGGTCGGCGTTGGCGCCGGCATAGGGCCGGATCCAGCTGTTGGGATCGAGGCCTTCGGACGAGCGGCCGAGCACACTGTCGAAATTCTTGCGCCACATGTCGGCGGTGGCCCAGGCGAGATGTCCCGAGGCGGCTTCCACGAGATCGGTGAGATAGTCGGCCTCGATGTCGAGGGCGCGGGAGTATTCCAGGACGCGCTTCAGCTTGCCGTGATCCAGTGCGCCGTCGACCATCGCCATGATGGCGAGATACTTCACCGCCTCTTCGGCGAGCGAGCGGTCCTTCAGCGCCGCCACGAGGTCGGCCGGCTCGACCGCGGGAAGCGTGCCGAGGTCGGTGAGGCCGCGGCGGCGCAGCAGATAATGTCCCGCCGCCAGGATGCTCGCCGTATCCGCATAGGAGAGCGCCCGTCCGCCGGCCAGCGCCACCTGGCGCATGGCGCCCAGGATGGCGTCGCTCTCGCTATGGCCGACGGGGCGCACGGGGGTAGCCCTCGGGCTAGCGCAGCGGCTCGAGGATGCTCACATAGTTGGCGACGGCGGCGCCGCCCATGTTGAACACGCCGCCCAGCCTGGCCTTGGGCAGTTGCAGGCCTTCCGGCGCCGTGCCCGAGAGCTGCATCGCCGACATCACGTGCATGCTGACGCCGGTGGCGCCAACCGGATGGCCCTTGGCCTTGAGACCGCCCGAGACGTTGACCGGCAGCTTGCCGTCGCGCTCGACCCAGCCTTCGTGGATGGCGCGCTCGCCCTGGCCCGGCGCGGTGAGACCCATCGCCTCGTATTCGATCAGCTCGGCCGAGGTGAAGCAGTCGTGGCTCTCGACGAAGGAGAGGTCGAGCAGGTCGAGATGCGCCGACTTCAGCGCCCGCTGCCAGGCGAGCTGCGGTCCCTCGAATTTGATGATGTCGCGCTTGCTCATCGGCAGGAAGTCGTTGACGTGCTCGGCGGCGCGGAAGGCGATCGCCTGCTTCATGCCGAGCGCCGTGCCGACGTCGGTCAGGATCACCGCCGCCGCGCCGTCGGTGACGGGCGAACAGTCGGTGCGCTTCAGCGGGCCGGCGACGAACGGGTTCTTGTCCGACGGCGTGCGGCAGAAGTCGTAGGCGAATTCCTTCCGGAAGTGGGCGAAGGGATTCTTCGCGCCGTTGCGGTGCGCCTTGACCGCGATCTTGGCGAGCGCGTCGGACTTGTCGCCGTAGCGCTGGAAGTAGGCCGAGGTGATCTTGCCGAAGATTCCCGCGAAGCCTGCCTCGATGTTCGCCTCCTCGGCGACATAGGAGGCCTTGATCAGCACCTCGCCGGCCTGCGTGGAGTTGAGCTCGGTCATCTTCTCGACGCCGACCACCAGCACGAAGCGCGCCTTGCCGGCGGCCAGCGTGTTCAGGCCCATGTGGATCGCCGCCGAGCCGGTGGCGCAGGCATTCTCGACCCGGGTCGAGGGCTTGAAACGCAGATCGGGATGGGTCTGCAGCGGCAGCGAGGAGTGGAATTCCTGGCGTACGAAGCCGCCGTTCATGTTGCCGACGTAGATCACGTCGACATCCTTCGGCTCGATGCCGGCATGGGCGATGGCTTCGGAAGCCGCCTTCACGATCAGCGACTCGCTGGTCTCGCCATCGAGCTTGCCGAACTTGCCGTGGGACCAGCCAACGATGCAGGCCGTCATGGAATGTCTCCTTGGTTCCGGGCGGGGACCCTAGACGCGACCGCGCGACGGGTCGAGAGGCGCCATTACGTGCAATTACACATATACGTCCGGGCGACGGGCGCAAGGGCCCCGGCGTGGCCCAGCCGGCGCCCAATTTCCGCCGCGCGGCGGGTGTTGACTGCGTTCTTCAGAGGAGCCTCACTGGCACATGGCCGACGCCCTTCCGCCTCCCGACCGTCAAGCACAAGAACAGCCGTCTCCGCGCTGGCCGTGGATCATGGGCGGGCTCCTGGGCGGTTTCTTCCTGCTTGCCGCCGGGCTGGGGCTGGGCTGGTACCTGTTCTACCGCCCGATCGTAAACGTGGCCGTCCAGCTGCCGGCACCCCCGGCGCCCCCCGCGCCGGCCGGTCCCGATGCCGCGCAGGTCAAGGCACTGGAAGAGCAGATCGAGAAGCAGAAGCTCGCGAACAAGCAGATCGAGGATCAGATCGCGACCCTGAAGGAGCGTCTGCGCGCCGACGTCTGCACCGCCAAGGATCCGGCGGGCAAGGCGGCACCCGCCCCGACGCCTGCACCGGCCGGGCAGAAGACCTGATCCTGACGGGAACGTAACAAAAGAATCGTTGCTCTATACAAGAGCTAGCTTCACTCTGACCTGACGGTTCAATAGGTCGGGCGGGGGAGCGTGACTCTGGCTGTAACTCGATGGCGGGGAGCGGCCTTCGCGGTCGCCTTGGCCCTTTTCGTGGGCGCCTGCGATCTCAAGCAGGCCGCGGTGATCGACCCGAAGGGCCCGATCGCGCTCGCGGAGCGGAACCTCCTGTTCGACGCCTTCTCCGTGATGATGATCGTGATCGTGCCGGTCATCGTCCTCACGCTTTGGTTCGCTTGGCGGTATCGCGCCTCCAACACGAAGGCCGTCTACACGCCGACCTGGGCCAACTCGTTCCGAATCGATGCGCTGACCTGGCTGATCCCGGCCCTCATCGTCATGGCCGTCGCGGTGCTGCTGTGGCGCAGTACCCATCGGCTCGATCCCTACAGGCCGCTCGAGTCCAAGGAACCGCCGATCGACGTCCAGGTCGTGGCGCAGGACTGGAAGTGGCTGTTCATCTATCCCGAGCAGGGAATCGCGGTGGTGAACCAGCTTGCCTTCCCGGCGGGCCGCCCGGTCAGCCTGCGCATCACCTCCGACACGGTGATGAACTCCTTCTACGTGCCGCAGCTCGCCGGCCAGATCTACGCCATGGCGGGCATGCAGACGCGGCTGCAGATGCTGGCCGACCAGCCCGGCACCTTCGTCGGGCGCAACAGCCAATACAGCGGCGGCGGTTATTCGCAGCAGCATTTCGAGGTCACGGCGATGAGCCAGGCCGACTTCGACGCCTGGGTCGCCCGCGCCCGGCAGGGCGGCACGCGGCTGGATGCCACGACCTATCCCGCCCTGGCGGCCAAGAGCCGCGCCAACCCCATCACCTACTACTCGACGGTCGAGCCCAACCTGTTCGACTCGATCATCGACAAATACAGGCACAGCGGCCATGCGCACTCCGCGCCGGTCCGGAGATAGCTGATGTTCGGCAAACTGACGATCGACGCCCTGCCGTTCTACAGCCCCATCGCCGCGGGCGGTGCCGCCGTCACGGTCGGCGGCGCGCTGCTGGTGGCCATCGTGCTGACCTGGCTCAGGGCCTGGAAGTACCTGTGGACCGACTGGCTGACCAGCGTCGACCACAAGCGCATCGGCATCATGTACATCGTGCTGGCGCTGATCATGCTGCTGCGCGGCTTCGTCGACGCCCTGATGATGCGCGCCCAGCAGGCGATGGCGCTGAACAGCGGCGGCTACCTGCCGCCCGAGCATTTCGACCAGATCTTCAGCTCGCACGGCACCATCATGATCTTCTTCATGGCGATGCCGTTCATGACGGGATTGATGAACGTCATCGTGCCGCTGCAGATCGGTACGCGCGACGTGGCCTTCCCGTGGCTTAACGCCGTCAGCCTGTGGCTGAGTGCGGCGGGCGCGGCGCTGGTCATGGTCTCGCTGGTCATCGGCAAGTTCTCGACCGCCGGCTGGACCGGCTACCCGCCCTATTCGGGCATCGAGTACAATCCCGGCGTCGGCGTCGACTATTGGATCTGGGCGATCCTGATATCGGGCGTCGGCTCGACCATGTCGGGCATCAACTTCATCGTGACAATCCTGAAGCGCCGCGCCCCGGGCATGACCCTGATGCGCATGACGCCCTTCGTCTGGACCGCGCTGGTCGCGTCGGTGCTGATGGCCTTCGCCTTCCCGGCCATCACCGTGGCCTGCGGACTTCTCGCCCTCGACCGCCTTGCCGGCATGCACTTCTTCACGAATGCGCATGGCGGCAACATGATGAACTACGTCAACCTGTTCTGGATCTGGGGCCATCCGGAGGTCTACATCCTGATCCTGCCGGCCTTCGGCATCTTCTCCGAGGTCGTGTCGACCTTCTCGCGCAAGCGTCTGTTCGGCTACGAGTCGCTGGTCTATGCGACGGCGGCGATCGGCATCCTGTCCTTCACCGTCTGGCTGCACCATTTCTTCACCATGGGCTCCAGCGCCAACGTGAACGCCTTCTTCGGCGTGATGACGATGATCATCGCCGTGCCCACCGGCGTGAAGGTGTTCAACTGGCTGCTGACCATGTATCGCGGTCGCATCGAGTTCCACCCGTCGATGATGTGGAGCATCGGCTTCATCGTCACCTTCGTCATCGGCGGCATGACCGGGGTGCTGCTGGCGATCCCGCCGGCCGACTTCCTGATGCACAACACGACCTTCCTGGTCGCGCACTTCCACAACATGATCATCCCGGGCGTGCTGTTCGGCTATCTCGCCGGCTACATGTACTGGTTCCCCAAGGCCTTTGGCTTCGCCTTCCATCGCGGCTGGGGCCTTGGCGCCTTCTGGTGCTGGATCATCGGCTTCTATCTGGCCTTCATGCCGCTCTACCTGCTCGGCCTGAAGGGCATGCCGCGTCGCATGGAGACCTACAACGACCCGACCTGGCAGCCCTACCTGCTGGTGGCGGCGTCCGGCGCGGCGGTCGTGCTGTGCGGCATCGGCTGCATGGTGATGCAGCTCTACGTCTCGATCCGCGACCGGGCCAAGACGCGCGACCTCACCGGCGATCCGTTCGACGGCCGCACCCTGGAATGGTCCACCTCCTCGCCGCCGCCGCCGTACAATTTCGCGGTGATCCCGACGGTGGGCGACCGCGAGGCCTTCCTCGAGATGAAGGAAAAGGGCATCGCCTATCGGCGGCCGGCCGCCTATGAGCCGATCCGCATCCCGTCCAACACACCGATCGGCGTCATCCTGGGCGCCTTCGGCTTCGTCCTGGGCTTCGCCATGGTCTGGCACATCTGGTGGCTGGTCCTCGCGTCCGGCTTCGTGATGTTCGTCGCCGTGATCGTGCGCTCCTCCAATGACGACCAGGAATTCACCATGTCGGCGTCCGAGGTGAAACGCATCGAGGACCAGCGCTACCGGCAGCTGGGGAGCCGCGCATGAGCGTCACCCATATGAGCGAGCACGAGAGGGAAGAGATCGAGACCCACGAGCAGCGGGCGCTGGGCTTCTGGCTCTACCTGATGGGCGATGCCGTGATCTTCGCCCTGCTGTTCGCGACCTACGCCATCATGATCCCCGGCACCGCCGGCGGTCCGACGGGCAAGGATCTGTTCGACCTCGACAATGCCGCCATCGAGACGGCGCTGCTGCTGGTTTCCAGCATGACCTTCGGCTTCGCCAGCCTGCAGGTGAAGGCGGGCAATCGCGGCGCCGTGCTGCTGTGGCTCGCGATCACCTTCCTGCTGGGGGCGGGCTTCGTGTTCCTCGAAGTGCGCGAGTTCGCCGGCATGATCGCCCGGGGTGCCGGACCTGATCGCAGCGGTTTCCTCTCGGCCTTCTTCACCCTGGTGGGTACGCACGGCGTCCACGTGACGATGGGCCTTATCTGGATCGTCGTCCTCGGTGCCCAGGTGGCGCTGAAGGGGCTCACCCTGCCGGTCGCGTCGCGGCTCTACCGGCTCGGCCTCTTCTGGCACTTCCTCGACATCGCCTGGGTCGGCATCTTCTCCATCGTCTACCTCCCGGGACTGCTGTGATGGAACACCAACCTCCGCACGCCCTGCGCTCCTACCTGATCGGCTTCGTGCTGGCGGTCATCCTGAGCGCCGTTCCGTTCTGGCTGGTCTACACCCACGCCCTGCCGCCGGATCGCACGCTGCTGGTCATCGGCATCGCCGCGGTGCTGCAGGTGCTCGTCCATCTGCGCTTCTTCCTGCACATCAACTTCACCACCACGCCGCGCGAGAACGTCCTGGCGCTGGTCTTCACCTGCATCCTGCTGTTCATCATGGTGGGCGGCAGCTTCTGGATCATGTTCGACCTGCACACCCGCATGATGATCTAGACCGCGGTCGCTCGGGATGGCCCCGCCAAAGTCGAAGATGACGCCGATCCTGGCGTGGGAGTGGGGGCTGGTGCTCTCGCCCGTGCCGGTGATGATCCTCGCCTATGTCGTCCTGGCGAACACCGCGTTGGCGGCGGGAGCGGTCGGCTTCACCGAAAAGGCGCTCGATGGGCTGTGCGCCTCAGGGCCGCCGGTCGTCTGGTGCCGACTAGCCAGGCCCGCTGCCCTCCTGACCGCGGTGCAATTCCTCGGCTTCCTCTGGTTCGTGGCGATCTCCGCCTATCTGTTCTGGCGCGTGCGCTTCGCGCCCTACACCAAGCCGGCGAACTACGTGCCCGGCGCCGCCTCGTTCTTCGAGATGGCGAGCTGGGGCGCGATCTGGCTGTTCATGCTGGCCGGTGGCCAGGTCTTTCCCTATCGCGACACGGCGCTCGCGGAGCCCAGCCTTCTGTTCGGCATGCTGGGGCTCGGCCTCGGCCTGCTGTCGCTGCGCATGCTGGCGGTCGCGCTCAGGTTCAGGGCCTAGCACCTCATTGGAGCGCGCCACTGCGCGCGGGGTAACCCCCGCGCTGAAGCGGCGCTCATGTTCCGCCGATCGATGAAGCTTGAGCGCAACCGGAGTTGCGCGCTCCGTTGATTGCAGTCTCGACGCCGGCGCTCGCGAGAATTCCTATGAGTTTCCTATGCCGGCAATGCGTCCGCCGGCTCGAATTCCTATGCCTGGAACGCCTTCTATGCCGCCGAAGGAGACTTCCATGCTCGACATCCTGTTCTTCGGCGGCGGCCTCGTCCTGTTCTGCCTGCTGATCGCCTACGAACGCCTGTGCGCGAGGCTGTGAGGCGGCCATGAGCTTCGACTATGTCCTCGGCGGCGCGCTCGCCCTCCTCCTGCTCGTCTATCTGACGGTCGCGCTGGCGCGGCCGGAGAAGTTCTGAGGCGGCCATGACTCTCAACGGCTGGGCGCAGATCGCGCTCTTCTGCGGCCTCGTGCTCCTGCTCACGCGGCCGCTCGGCGGCTATCTCGACAATGTCATGGCGGGGCGGCGCACCCTTCTGTCGCCGCTGCTGCGGCCGGTCGAGCATGGTTTCTATCGTCTGGCCGGCATCGATCCGGCGGAGGAGCAGGGCTGGTGGGTCTATGCCCGCGCCATGGTGGTCTTCCATATCGTCGGCTTCGCCTTTCTCTATCTGCTGCTGCGCCTGCAGGACCTGCTGCCGTTAAACCCGCAGGGCATGGCCGGGGTGGCGCCCGACCTCGCGGGCAACACCGCCGTGAGCTTCCTGACCAACACCAACTGGCAGAACTACGGCGGCGAGACGACCATGAGCTATCTGTCACAGATGGCCGGCCTCTCGGTTCAGAACTTCCTGAGCGCCGCCACCGGCATTGCCTTGGCCGTCGCGCTGGTGCGCGGCTTCGCGCGCGCCGAGTCGAAGGGCATCGGCAACTTCTGGGCCGATATGGTGCGCGTCACGCTCTACGTGCTGCTGCCGCTCTCCATCCTGCTGACAATCTTCTACGTATGGCAGGGGGTGCCGCAGAACCTGTCCCCCTATGTCGAGGCGACGACACTGGAGGGTGCCAAGCAGACGATCGCGCAGGGGCCGGTGGCCTCGCAGCTCGCGATCAAGATGCTGGGCACCAACGGCGGCGGCTTCTTCAACGCCAATTCCGCGCACCCTTACGAGAACCCGACGGCGCTCTCCAACCTGGTGCAGATGCTGTCGATCTTCGTGATCGGTGCGGCGCTCACCAACCTGTTCGGCCGTGCCGTCGGCGACGAGCGCCAGGGCTGGGCGATCCTGACCGCCATGGGCCTGCTGTTCATTGCGGGCGTCGTCGTCTGCTACTGGGCCGAGGCCGGCGGCAACCCGCTCCTGGGCGCGCTCGGCGTCGACAATGCCGCCGGCAACATGGAAGGCAAGGAAGTGCGTTTCGGTGCGCCTCTGTCAGCCCTGTTCGCGGTGATCACCACCGCCGCCTCCTGCGGTGCGGTGAACGCCATGCTCGACAGCTTCATGCCACTCGGCGGCATGATCCCGCTGATCAACATCCTGCTGGGCGAGATCATCATCGGCGGGGTCGGCGCCGGTCTCTACGGCATGCTGCTGTTCGCCATCCTGGCGATCTTCCTGGCGGGCCTCATGGTCGGCCGCACGCCAGAGTATGTCGGCAAGAAGATCGAGGCGCGCGAGGTGAAGTTCACCATGCTCGCCATCCTCTGCGTGCCGCTGGCGGTGCTGGGCTTCACGGCGCTGGCCGCGGTCGTGCCGGCGGGTCTTGCCGGCCCGGCCAACGCCGGACCCCATGGCTTCAGCGAGATCCTCTATGCCTACACGTCGGCCGCCGGCAACAACGGCAGCGCCTTCGGTGGTCTGACCGGCAATACCGTCTTCTATAACGGCACCCTGGCTGTCGCGATGATGGTCGGCCGCTTCGCCATCATCATCCCGATGCTGGCCGTTGCGGGCTCGCTCGCCGCCAAGCGCAAGGCGGCGATCTCGGCCGGCACCTTCCCGACCCATGGCGGTCTGTTCGTCGGCCTGCTGGTCGGCGCCGTGCTGATCGTCGGCGGTCTCACCTTCCTTCCGGCCCTGGCCCTCGGCCCCATCGCGGAGCATTTCGCCCTGCTGGCCGGCACGCTGTTCTGACGAGGCGTCATCATGAGCAAACGTGACAAGTCGCAGTCGCTCTTCGACCCCGCGATCCTCAAACCGGCTCTGCTGGGCAGCTTTACCAAGCTCGACCCGCGCGAGCTGGTGAAGAACCCGGTGATGTTCACCGTCGAGATGGTGGCGCTGGCCGCCACTGTCCTCACCGTGCGCGATATCGCGGCCGGTGTGTCGGGCAGCGGATTCCAGATCCAGCTCGTGATCTGGCTGTGGGTCACGGTCCTGTTCGCCACCTTCGCCGAGGCCGTCGCGGAGGGCCGCGGCAAGGCCCAGGCCGACACGCTGCGTCGCATGCGCAGCGAGACCATGGCCAAGGTCCTGCTGGGCGTCGGCGAGACGTTCGAACCGCGCCGTGCGCACACCCTGAAGGTGGGGGAGATGGTGCTGGTCGAGGCCGGCGACCTGGTGCCGGGCGACGGCGAGATCGTCGAGGGCGTGGCGACGATCGATGAATCCGCCATCACCGGCGAATCCGCACCTGTAATCCGCGAGGCCGGCGGCGACCGCTCGGCGGTCACCGGCGGCACCCGCGTGCTGTCGGACAGGATCAAGGTCCGCATCACCGCGGAGCAGGGATCGAGCTTCCTCGACCGCATGATCTCCCTGGTCGAGGGCGCCGCACGCCAGAAGACCCCCAACGAACTCGCGCTCAGCGTCCTGCTGGCGGGCCTTACCCTGATCTTCGTGTTGGCGGTCGTTTCCATTCCGAGCTTTGCCACCTACGCCGGCGGTGCCGTCTCCGTCGTCGTGCTGATCGCCCTGTTCGTCACCCTGATCCCGACGACCATCGGCGCGCTCCTGTCGGCCATCGGCATCGCCGGCATGAATCGGCTGGTGCGCTTCAACGTGCTCGCGACCTCCGGTCGCGCCGTCGAGGCGGCGGGCGACGTCGACACGCTCCTGCTCGACAAGACCGGTACGATCACCCTGGGCAACCGACACGCCACGCAGTTCATCCCGGTCGCCGGCGTGACGGAGGAGGAGGTCGCCCGGGTGGCTCAACTCGCGAGTCTCGCCGACGAAACGCCGGAGGGCCGCTCGATCGTGGTGCTGGCCAAGGAGAAATACGGCCTGCGCGGCGTCGACGTGGCCGAACTGCGCGGGCAGTTCGTGCCCTTCACGGCGCAGACCCGCATGAGCGGCGTCGACCACGAGGGCGCGGTGATCCGCAAGGGCGCGGTCGATTCGGTGATCGAGCATGCGCGCGCGCTGGGCGTCTCCCCGCCGGTCGAGGAGGTCAACCGCATCGCCTCCACTATCGGCAAGGAAGGCGGCACGCCGCTCGGCGTGTCACGCAATGGCAAGATCCTGGGCGTCGTCTACCTGAAGGACATCGTGAAAGGCGGTATCCGCGAGCGCTTTGCCGAGCTGCGCGCCATGGGCATCCGCACTGTGATGATCACAGGCGATAATCCGCAGACGGCGGCCGCGATTGCCGCCGAAGCCGGTGTCGACGATTTCCTCGCGCAGGCGACGCCGGAGGCCAAGCTGCGGCTGATCCGCGAGGAGCAGGCCAAGGGCAAGCTGGTGGCGATGTGCGGCGACGGCACCAACGACGCGCCGGCGCTGGCCCAGGCCGATGTCGGCGTCGCCATGCAGACCGGCACCAATGCCGCGCGCGAGGCTGGCAACATGGTCGACCTCGACAGCGATCCGACCAAGCTCATCGAGATCGTGGCGATCGGCAAGCAGCTGCTGATGACGCGCGGTGCGCTCACCACCTTCTCGATCGCCAACGACGTGGCGAAGTACTTCGCCATCATCCCGGCGATGTTCATCGCCTTCTACCCTCAGCTTGGCGTGCTGAACGTCATGGGCCTGGCGACACCGCAGAGCGCCATCCTGTCGGCGATCATCTTCAACGCGCTGATCATCGTGGCCTTGATCCCGCTGGCGCTACGCGGCGTGCAATACCGCCCGAGCGGCGCGGCCGCGCTGCTGCGGCGCAACCTGTTGATCTACGGCATCGGCGGCCTGGTCGTGCCCTTCGTCGGCATCAAGCTGATCGACGTGGTGGTCGCGGCCACCGGCCTCGCCTGAAGGAGACAGTCATGCTTCGTCACTTCCGCGCTTCGCTCGTCATGCTGGTCCTGATGACCGTGCTACTGGGCCTCGCCTATCCGCTGGCCATGGTTGGCGTGGCCGGCGCCGCCTTGCCGGGGCAGGCCGCTGGTTCGCTCGTCCAGAAGGACGGCAAGGTCGTAGGCTCGAGCCTGATCGGTCAGTCCTTCACCGGCGAGACCTATTTCCATGGCCGGCCCTCAGCCACGACCGATACCGATCCGGCGGACTCCACCAAGAGCATCGCTGCGCCCTACAACGCTGCAAACTCCATGGGCTCCAACCTCGGGCCGACTTCCAAGGCGCTGGTCGACCGGGTCAAGGAGGACGCCGGGAAGCTGGGCAAGGGCGTGCCCGTCGATCTCGTCACGACCTCGGGCAGTGGTCTCGATCCGCATGTCTCGCCCGAGGCGGCGGCCTGGCAGGTGGCGCGGGTCGCCAAGGCGCGGGGGCTGCCGGAAGCCCGAGTGCAGGCGCTGGTGGCGCAGAACACGGAAGGCCGCATGTACGGACTGCTGGGCGAGCCGCGGGTCAATGTGCTGCAGCTCAACCTCGCCCTCGACGCGCTGCCCGGGCGGTGACAATGATCCGGCTGCATGCCCACCGCCGTTGACGACCTTCGGCCTTCGCCCGACGCGCTCCTGAAAGCCGCGGAGAAGGAGTCGCGCGGCAAGCACAAGATCTTCCTCGGGGCGGCGCCCGGCGTCGGCAAGACCTGGGAGATGCTGTCGGCTGCCCACCGCCGCCTCCGCGAGGGAGTCGACGTGGTGGTCGGTGTCGTCGAAACACACGGCCGTGCCGAGACCGAGGCCCAGCTCAAGGGGCTCGAGATCCTGCCGCGACGCTCCGTCGACTATCGCGGCCGCACGCTGCAGGAAATGGACCTCGATGCCATCCTGAAGCGGCGGCCAGCGCTGGTGCTGGTCGACGAGCTCGCGCACACCAATGCCGAGGGCAGTCGCCATCCCAAGCGCTACCTCGACGTCGAGGAACTCCTGGCCGCTGGTATCGACGTCTATTCGACGCTGAACGTCCAGCATATCGAGAGCCTGAACGATGTCGTGGCCCGGATCACGCGCATCCGCGTGCGCGAGACCGTACCGGACCAGGTCGTCGACGCCGCCGACGAGGTCGAACTGATCGACCTGACGCCGGCCGACCTGATCGCGCGCCTCGCCGAAGGCAAGGTCTATGTGCGCGATCAGGCGCAGCGCGCGCTGCGCCACTATTTCTCGCCCGGCAACCTGACCGCGCTGCGCGAGCTGGCGCTGCGGCGCACCGCCCTTCGGGTCGATGAGCAGATGCGCAGCTACATGCGCGAGCATGCCATCGCCGGCCCCTGGGCGGCGGGCGAGCGGGTGATCGTCTGCCTCGATCCCGGACCGGGAGCGGCCAACGCCGTGCGCGCCGCCAAGCGCAGCGCCGACGCGCTCGATGCCGAGCTGATCGCGCTCTACGTCGAGACCGACCGGCACGCCACGCTGTCGGAGGCGGAGCGGGCGCGGCTCGCCGAGGCACAGCGCCTGGCGGCCAGGCTCGGGGCGGAGATCGTGACCGTGCCGGGCCGCTCCGTGGTCGAGGAGATCGTGGCCTTCGCCCGCTCGCGGAATGCGACGCGGGTCGTGGTCGGCAAGTCGCGGCGTTCGCGCTGGTTCGAACTGCGCCACGGCTCGGTGGTGGACGAGCTGGTGCGTTCGGGCTCGGGCCTCGCTGTCGAGGTGGCGCCTTCGGCCGAAGCGGAGCAGAAGGCCGGCCCGCGCGATTGGCTGCGCGACGTGCCGCTGACGCCGGGGCCCTATCTCGAAGGCGCGCTGACGACGGCTGTCGCGACGGCGTTCGGCGTCCTGATCGACCGCGCGGTCGAGTTGCCCAACATTTCGCTGGTCTATGTGCTGCCCGTTCTCTTCGCCGCCGCGCGGCACGGGCTGGTGCCATCGCTCTGGGTTTCGGCGCTGAGCGTCACCTGCTTCAACTTCTTCTATCTCCCGCCGCTCTACCAGTTCACGATTGCCGATCCCGCCAATGTGGTCGCGCTCTTCCTGTTCGTGGTGGTTGCCGTTATCGCCAGTGCACTGGCGGCGAGGACGCGCACCCAGACCGTGTCGGCGCGTCGTGAGGCGCGCACGACCGCTGAACTCTATGCCTTCAGCCGCAAGATCGCGGGCGTCGTCGATCTCTACGATCTGCTGTGGATCGTCGTCTCGCACCTCGCCCGCCTGCTCAAGGCCGAGATCGTCGTGCTGATGCCGGAAGGAGGTGGGCTCACGACCCGCGCGGCGTTCCCGCCGGATGGGGCTTTGAGCGACGCCGACCTCGCCGCCGCGCGCTGGTCGTGGGATGCCGACCGTCCTGCGGGGCGCGGGACCGACACCCTGCCAGGTGGCCGCTGGCTATTTACGCCCATTCGCACCAGCCGGTCGGCGATCGCGGTGATCGGCGTGCTGCCGAACGAGGAAGGCCACGAACTGACGGCCGGCGAGCGCCGCCTGCTCGAAGCCGTCGGAAACCAGGCCGCCGTCGCCATCGAGCGGGTAACGCTCGCCGAGGATATCGATCAGGCCCGGCTGGGGGCGGAACGGGAGCGGCTGCGCTCGTCCATGCTCACCTCTGTCTCACATGACTTGCGTACGCCGCTGGCTTCGATCATCGGCGCTCTCTCCAGCCTGCGCAGCTTCGGCGCGCGCTACGATGCGGCGGCGCGCGAGGAGTTGCTGGCGACGGCGCAGGGCGAGGCCGAGCGGCTCGACCGGTTCGTCGGTAACCTGCTCGACATGACGCGGCTCGATGCCGGTGCCATCGTGCCACGCCGCGAAGCCGTCGAAGTGGGCGATCTCGTCTCGACGGCCTTGCGCCGCGCGGCCCCGCTCCTGTCGGGTCACGAGATTTCTTCGTCCGTGCCGCCGCAGTTGCCGGCTTTGCAAATCGATTTCGTGCTGGCCGAGCAGATCCTGTTCAATCTGCTCGACAATGCCGCCAAGTACTCGGCACCAGGTGGCGGGATCACCGTGGAGGCGAGCCGGTCGGGGGGACATGTCGAAATTCTCGTGAAGGACGAGGGGCCGGGCCTTGCGGAGGCCGATCTCGACCGTATCTTCGACAAGTTCTATCGCGCCGAATCGGGTGACCGGCGCCGCGCCGGCACGGGACTGGGCCTCGCCATCGCCCGTGGCTTCGCCGAGTCGATGGGCGGAACGCTCACGGCGCGCAATCGTGGGGATCGCAGCGGGGCGGAGTTCGTGGTGAGTTTTCCGGTATCCTCGAATGACGGCTGACGGTGCGACGATCCTGATCGTCGAGGACGAGCCACCGATTCGCCGGCTGCTGCGTACGACGCTGGTCGCGCATGAGTACCGCGTCGTGGAGGCGGGGACCGGTGCCGAGGCGCTGCAGGCGATGCGCCATCATCGGCCTGACCTGGTGCTGCTGGACCTCGGCCTGCCCGATCGTGACGGGCTCGAGCTGATTGCCGACATCCGCAGGCTCGGGCCGGTCCCCATCGTCGTGCTGTCGGGACGCGGGGAAGAGGCGACCAAGGTGGCGGCGCTGGATTCCGGCGCGGACGATTACGTCACCAAGCCGTTCGGCGCCGAGGAGTTGATGGCGCGCCTTCGGGCCGCGCTGCGTCACCGCCTGCAGCAGCAGGGCGCGGACCGGTCGTTCGCCAGTGGGACGCTCAAGGTCGATCTGGTGCGCCGGCTGGTCGAACGGGACGGAGAGGCGGTGAAGCTGTCACCCAAGGAGTACGACATCCTCGAACAGCTCGCGATCCATGCCGGCAAGGTGCTGACCCATCGCCACCTGCTGCGCGAGGTCTGGCGCGACGAGGCGGTCGATCCGCAGTACCTGCGTGTCTATGTCCGCCAGCTTCGCCAGAAGATCGAGACCGATCCGGCGGCGCCGCGGCACGTGCTTACCGAACCGGGTGTCGGGTATCGCCTCGTGTGAAAGGCGGATACGCACAGCGAGATCAGAAAGCGCACTCCGCGCGCATGGCCGGCGAGATCGGGTCGGCCGGCATGTTGAGCTTGCAATGATAGTCGAAGGCGCCGCGATAGGGCGCGGCAATGCGGGCCTTGGCCTGGATGGGCAGCACGATGCGCGCGTTGCGGCGGTCGATCTGCTGGCGGCCGTAGCCGATGTTGGTCCCGTCGGGAAAGTAGGCGTCGAAGAAGGAGTGACCGGCCGTCGAGGTGAATTCGACGGTCAGCACGGCGCCGTCGAGGCACTCGAAGCGCGGGCCGCTCTTCAGCACGCCTGTCTCGGTACTTTTTCCCGAGGGACTGGAGACGGTCCAGGTCGACAGGGAGCCCGTCTTCGAACTCTCGGCCTTCAGGACGCCGCAGGCGAGACTGCTTGGCGGCGGCGGGTTCGCCGGCTTGCTCGCCGTCTGGGCGTGCGCTGGCGCGGCGAAAAGGAGGGCCGACAGCGGCAGCAACAGGCTCATCTTCATTTCGGGAGACCGTCCAGCGCCTTCTTCGCATCGGTGTCGTTCTGGGCCGCCGCCTGCTGCAGCCAGACCTTGGCCTTGGCCGCATCGGCCGCGAGGCCGGCGCCGCCCTTCGCAAGGAGGAGGCCGAGCTTGCGCTGCGCTTCCGCGAGGCCCGTCAGTGCGGCGCGCTCGTACCAGTCCGCCGCCTGTGCGCCATCGTGCGGGAAGCCGCCCTTGGCCGGCAGCGTCGGATCGTAGAAGGACGCCAGTTCGATCTGGGCCGCCGCGTTGCCCTGTTCGGCGGCCTGGCGGAACACCAGGAAGGCGGCGCCCGTATCGCCCGCCTTGGCGAAGTCCCGCGCCCTGGCCAGCATCGCCTCGGGCGCCGGCTTGGTCGCCAGATACTCCGCCACCGTCTCGCGCACCGACTTCGCAGGCGGTTGCACCGCGGGCGGTGCCGTGGCCACGACGGGCTCCGGCGGATGGAGATGGTTGGTCCAGTAGTAATAGCCGCCGCCCACCGCGAGCAGGACCAGCACGGCGGCGATCATCCAGCCCGTTGCGCCGGACCGCTTCGGGAGTTCGGCCAACGGATCGCGTGCCGCCCGCAGCTCGGGACGAGGCGGCGGGGGCGGCGGCGGTTCGGGCGCAACCTCGAGCGGCGGCGGCAATTCGGGTTCGGGCGCAGCGGGCGGCGCCGGCCGGCGGCGAAGCCGCACCGTGTCGTCGTAACGGCCCGAGGCCCCGGCGGCGCCGGACGTCAGCATCGCGGGCCAGGCCACGACCGTCGTGCCGACGACGCCGATGTCGGGCTCGCGCACGCGCAACCGCACGGTCGCGATGCCGGCCAGCCGGTCGCAGATCTCGGGGCCGAGATGGAATTCGAGGACCTCGCCATTGCGCCGCACCTCGTCGGGCATCAGCCAGGTCTCGGTGCGGCGCCAGCCATCGTCGGCGAGATGTGTGTCCGGCCCCTGCTGGCGCTGGATCGAGATCGTCAGGCCCTCGGGCGCTGCGTCGAGTTCGCTCACGCGCAGCAGCGCGTGGCCGGGCTCCGGCAGCGGGGCGATGGTCGCGCGAACGGGCATCGCGGAGTCTCTCTAGGCCGCCACGGTGCGCAGGATGGCGCCCAGGCGATCGTTCTGCTCGGGCGTGATCTCGCGTCCGCCCTCGTAGCCGACATTGTCCATGGCGAGCTGCAGGAAGGCGCGCATCCAGTCCTTGCAGTAGTCGGCGTAGATCGGCGCCGGATTTTCGCTGAGCTGCGGCACGCCATCGACCATGATCGTGGGCTGTTCGAACACCCGGCGCAGCGGGGCGTTGGGCGGCAGGCCCGGCCGCTGGTCGAGCGGCAGCTTGTCGAAGCCCAGCGCGCTCACATAGCCATTGAGGGCCGACGAAGCCGTGCGCACCTGGCGCTCGGCGATCTCCTCCCATTTGGCGTTGGCGGCATTCTCCAGTTCGCGCACTTCGTGGGAGAGCTGGTCGATCAGCTTCAGCCGATGCGCACCCACGATCAGCTCGTCGATCAGCCAGCCGAGATGCTGGCGATCGACGCCGAAATGCGACAGCGCCTTCTCGTCGGCTCCGACGCGGCGCATGTTCTCGAGCCAGTAGTCCGCGGCCTCGCGGGCGAAGCGTTCGGCGCGGTCCTCGAGCACGCCGGACGGCGGGGCGGTGCGGCCCGTCTCCTCGCCGAACACGTCGGCGAAGATGGCGCCGAGATCGATCGCGGCTCCGGTCGAGGGCGCCGCGGCAGGCGGGGCTTTGCCGTTGCGGCCCATCGCCTCGTCCGACGGTCGGGCGGTGGCGATGCGGAAATAGATCTCGCGCAGGGCCGTGTCGGCGACCTGCAGGGCTGCGACCAGCTCGCCGAACAGCTGCTGCTGGATGACGTTGGCCAGGCCGCGCAGGACCGTCTGCACCAGGTCGCGCTTCTTGGCTCGCGCATCGCCGTCGGAGGCGCTGTGGAAACCGGCCAGCCGGTCGACCAGCCGGCGCAGCTGGACGTCGAGCTGTCCGCGCACCTGGGCGCGCTTGATCGCGGGATCGCAGACCGGGATCAGGCTCTTCACCAGGTGGGCCACGCCGCCGTCGTTGGGGCGGAACGCCTCGTCCCACGCCAGCGCCGGATCGGCGAAGTGGCGGCGCACATCCTCGTTCTCGACGAAGTGGCGGCGCAGCTCGCCGGCGCGCTGGGCGAAGGACTGGGCGATGCCGACCTCGCGGCCGCCGTCATAGTCCATCAGCCGCTCGTCGATGACGGTCGGGTTGCGCAGCCAGAAGCTATTGTCGAACGGCTTGCCGTTCCAGTCGAGCGGCCACTCGCCGCGGAAATTGTTGACCAGCGAGTTGCCGAGGCGCGCGCTCCAGCGCAGGCGGCGCGATTCCTCGGTCTCGCCGGCCTTCTGCTCGAACTCGCGGTCCATCTTGGTCAGGACCAGGAACAGCGCGTTCTTCTGCCTGGCGCGGTCCGCGGGCGTGGCGCCGATCGTCTGGTCGATCCAGGCCGACATCATGTCGGAGAGATCTCGGACTTCCTGATTGCCGTCGGGGATGCAGAGCAGGATGGCGCTCAGTTCGCGCTCCGCCGAGTAGCGCTGGAAGAGATAGGCGACCTTGCCGCGCAGCAGCAGCTCGCGCAACGGGTTGGCACCCTCGGCCACGCCCTTCGATTTGGCGACGTCGTCGAGATTGGCGAGCTTCAACCGCGAGCGGGCGCCGGGAAAGTCGAGCAGGTCGGTGTGATCGAAGAAGTCCCACGGCTTCTCGTCGATCGCGACGTTCAGCTCGGCGGTGAGGGCGCAGACCAGCGAGCGCGGCAGGCGGGCGTCGGGCGCAGGCCGGCCGTCGGCCCGGCGCGGACGCACCATCAGCGGGTCGTCGGCATCGGCGCCCAGCCGGTCGAGGGTCAGCACGTCGACGATGCTTTTCTCGCGCGGGATCAGCGCGTCCATGCCGAGCAGCGCTTCGGGGGCATGCCCGAGCTTCTGCAGACCGTCGTAGAGGGTGAGGTAGAGGTCGGTGAAGGGCTGGAAGTCGTACCACAGGACCGACCACAGGCGGGCGCGGTCGTGGCCCGACAGGCGCGGTGCGAGGTCGATCGCCTCGCGCCAGAAGTCGGTGCGCAGCTCGGCGGTGACGCCCGCGAAGAAGGTGTCGAAATACTCGATCAGGTCGAGCACGTCGTCGGACTCGAGATCGCCGACCGGCGAAGGCTGGGCCTTGGCGCGCAGCTCCGACAGGCGTGTGCGGATCGCCGCGCCGTCGGGCCGCACGAACTCGGCCTTCTGGTGATCGAAGTCGAGCAGGAAGGAGTTGCCCAGGATCTTCACGATGTCGGTCTGCGTGAGCAGACGGACCTTCACCGGGAACTCGGCCGAGCCGTCGCTGAGGCCGAGCCCGAAGCGCGTCACCAGACCGGTCGACTCGCGATTGCCCGGCGGGTTGATCTCGCGCAGGAAGTCGTAGGTCCTGTCGGCGAAGCGCGCCTGCAGCGGGCGGCCGTCGCGGCTCGCCAGAATCGAGACCAGGTAGGACTTGCCGGCCTGGCTGGGGCCGAACACGCCGACGCACATGCGGCGGCGGGCGGCGCGCGCCAGCTTGCGGCTCTGGTTGCGGACCTTCTGGAGTTCGCCGACGAGGGAGGGCGCCTGCTGGGCCACGGTCGGCGATTGCACGGCGGCGTCCTTCAGCCAGGCCACGCCCTCGCTCGCGGCGACGGCCAGGGCCTCGCAGTCCTCGGCCAGCTTGAGATCGACTGTGTCCATGATCTTCCCGGAGGTCCCTTTAGCCGGTCTTGAGCATGCCGGTGTCGAGCCAGTAGCCCTCACGGCGCGGCAGTGTCTGGAGGCGCAGCGTCAGGCGGTCGAGCGCGACGGCGCGGCCGTCGCGGTTGGTCACCTGGCGGAGGCGGAAGCGTTCGACGTCGCCCGAGTCCTTGTCCTTGGGCTTCACGCGGGCGAGGGCGATCCTGAACGGCGTCTCGCGGGCATGGCGCTCGGCATATTCCGGCTTGGCAAATTCGAGCGCATAGAGCCGCGCGGCCGGCCAGCGCACCAGGTCGAGCTGGCGCGCGCCCAGCCACATGGGTCCGCGGAATTCGAACGCGACCTCCGGCAGCTCGAACTCGCGATCGTCGAGATCGACGTCGCGGTAGATGAGGTCTTCCTTCTGCAGTCGGCCGCCGCCGTCGAGCTTGCCGATGAACCGGGCGATGCTCCTGGAGCGCAGCAGGTCGGAGCGGAAGGAAAAGTCCGGAAGCTGCGACTGGGCCAGCGCGGCGATCATCGCGCCCACCGCGACGGTGGTCTTGGGATCCTCGACCCTCAGGCGGGCATCGCGGAACGGATACCAGGCACCGACCCGGTACTCGTGCAGCGAGATCACCCGCTCCGGCGGCAGCGGCAGCAGCTCCATCACCAGCGAACGGATGCCGGGCAGGCGCGACGGCCGGCCCGACAGCAGCAGCACGTCGCAATCGTAGGCGTGGACGATCTCCGCCAGCGGCGCCAGCACGCGGCCCATCTCGGCCCGCACCGTCTTGTCGAGCCCCGGCAGGTCGACGGGGAAGACGACTTCGCGCAGGTCGAAGTTCTGGGCGCCGCGCTTGCGCGCGGCTTCGTTCACGAAGGTCACGACTTCCTCCGACGGCCTGGCGCCGCCCGGGAAGAAGGTTTCGTAGGCGCGGGGCTCGGCGGCGACGACGCCCGAGGTCGGATCGTAGGTCTCGGCGGCGCGCAGGAACTCGAGCGCCAGCGGATGGGCAATCTGCAGCGCGAACTGCTGGCGCAGGTTGCGCTGGATCACGTCCTCGCCGCCGCGGTCGCCGCCCACCAGCTCGGCCATCAGGTCGGCCGGGTTGGCGATGCCCGCGGTGCGCAGGGCGGCCTCGATCGGCGGCAACACATGGGCCTGCACCACGCGCAGCAGGATATCGTCGCCGGCGACGCTGAAGCCTTCACGGAACTTCTGCTCCGGGAACAGCGTAACGGAGGTGCCGGCGCCTTCGAGGCGATAGGCGTTGATGATCAGGTCGGTGGTGCCGCCACCGACGTCGATGCTCGCGATGGTGAGCACGTCTTCCGGCGGCTTGCCGCGCGGCTTGCGCGTGATCTGGAAGAAGCGACGGGCATCGCCGCCGAAATTGCGCGCGACTTCGGTGTAGAGATAGACGAGCTGCGTGCAGCTCGCCTCGTCCCAGTCGGTGAGCACGCGCGGGGCCGGCGCCGCCGCATCGTCGAGCTTCCAGCCCATCATCATCCAGACGAGGTCGCGGGCCGCTTCGGCGCGCTTGCGGAAGATCAGGCGTTCCGCCAGCGGCATGCCGGTCGGCAGGGTGAGCACGATGCGGCGCAGGCGGCGCGGCGTCTCGGCATGGGCGCGCCGCCCCCGCTGCTGCGGCGAGTTCATCAGCATCAGCGCCTGCAGCAGCACTTCGGTGAGCACGAAGGTCATCACCGAGGAACGGGAGTAGAGTGGCTCGAACACCGGCAGATGGTCCGCCGAATCGGCTTCGGGACCGACCAGGTGCAGCGGTTCGCCCTTCTGGTTCACCAGCTGGGCCATCGGGCCCGCCGCCGCCGGCATCGGCGACTGGTCCTGGGCGTAGGCGACGTTGAAGCGCCATTCGCGGGTCTGCGGTTCCTCGTCCCACAGATAGCGCTTGGGGCTCGACATGCCGGTATTGCCTTCGGTGCCGCGCCGACGCGCCGCCAGCCGCGTCGCCTCGGGGCCGACCCGCGTCATGGTCGGCCAGACGAAAGCGTCGGCACGGCCTCCGAGACGCGAGAGGTGGTTCTTGCCGAACCAGGCCTGGGCGAACTCCACGCGCGATTCGAATGGCCGGGTGTGAACGACCTCGGGATGCGACAGGTCGCGAAGCGCCAGTTCGTAGGAATCGTTCAGGTTGACGCCCAGCTCACCGGCCGCCTCGATCAGCAGCCCGCAGGTCCGCGAATTGCCGACGTCGAGCACGAGGTCCACTTCGATCGCGCCGCGACCAGGCCGCTCGGCATCGCCCACCAGCTTCACCGGCGGAAAGTGCACCGCGGCGGCGAGCAGGCCGAGGAAGGCGAGATAGCGCGCCGCGGCCTCCTGCGGCTTCTGCTTGATGTCGCTCTCGATCTCCTCGGCGGTCGCGCGCGGATGCAGTTCATGGAACAACTCGTCGAGCCACTGCAGCATCCAGCCCTGGCGCAGCAGCCAGTGGTTGGCACGCTGTTGCGGCGCCAGCGCGAACAAGGCGCCGGAGGTCACATCCTTGGGCGAGGGCGCGAGATAGGCGCGGCCCTCGGCCTCGGCGATCAGGCCGGTGTCGAAGGCCAGCACCGCGCGATAGCGATTGCCCTGCTCGTCGCGGTAGCCGGCGCCGTAGCGCGTCTCGAGATCGACCACGCGCACGCGCGCCCAGTCGGCCGGGCCTTCACGGAACTGGTTGTTGGGCCGCACCTGCAGGAACGGCACCGGCACCCACTTGTCGAGAAAGGGCGCCAGCGCATCCTTCGCGGTGATGACCAGGTTCGGATCGGCGGCGCGACGGCGACCGTTCTCGACCACTTCGTACTGGCCGCGGCCCTCGTCGAAATCCAGCTGCACCAGGTCGTCGATCGCGTTCGACGCGGCGGCATCGTGGAAGCCCCATTCGCGCACCTTGAGGCGCACGGGATCGAAGCCGAAGTCGAGGAACTGGATGCCGGAGCGGGCAATCAGCGTCGTCGGGCTGGGATAGCTCGGCAGGCGGGCGAGGTCGCTCATGTCACTCCGGTACGGCCATCATCGTCTTTATGTAAGGTCTCAGCGTCCGATCTGCACCTGATAGCTGCGCGGGTCGCCGGGCTGGCTGCCCTTGCACTGCGCCGCACCGTCGGGACCGATTTCGCAGTTCACGGTGTTGCGGGCGTAGGTCTTGCCGTCGCTGCAGCGCGGGTCGCTCTTCTCCTCGATCACCAGCCTGGTGCCGTCCCAGCGCGCCTCGGCGGGCGCCTCGCAGGTCGCGCCGTTCTTCTGGGTGAACGACACCTTGCCCTTGCCCTTGTCATCGAGCGTGTAGTTGGGGCGCAGATCCTTCTCGCCGGTCGCCGTCGCGAGCCCGGTGCGCGAGCGCCAGTCGCCCTTCAGGAAGGCGAGGTCCTGCTTCTGCTTGGCCTCGGGCGGCACGACCATCGGCTTTGGCTCGTCCTTGCGATCGTTGCGCGCATTGCTTCCCGGATCCTTCTTCGGGTCGTTCTGCGCCTTGTCCTTCTTCTGCTCGTCCGGTCCCTTCATGCCGGCACCCCTGGCATCCGGACCGTTCGGATCCTTCGTCGGATCGCTGGCGGCGATACCGGGATCGGGGCCGGCGCCGCGCTCGATCGGCGGCCCGCCGACGGAACCGACGATCGCGCCGCCCGGTCCGATGACGCCGGCCGCGCACTCGCCGCCGCGGCGCGAAAGCTCGTCGGTGAGACGGGCCAGTTCGAGCCGCAGCTCCTCATTGTGCTGCGCCAGGGTTGCGACACGAGTCTGTTGCAACTCCATCGGCTGGCGGACGGCAAACCCCAGCGCACGTTCGCGTGCCTCTGCCTCGATGTACGGCTCGAGGCGCGGCAGATAGGGCCGCACCAGCCAGGCGAGCAGCGCCAGAATGAGCAGCAGCACGACACCGAGCAGCAGCCACTGCCACCACACCGTGCGAGGCGCAGCGACCGCGGCAACGGCCGGCGCCGAGGCCATCACCGCTTCCGGCCGCCCGAGCGGCGGCGCGGCGGCGACGTGCGGCGCCACCGCCGGCGGCAGGCTCGGCAGGAACACGCCGGGCAGCGCGGCATCGGCTGTGAAACCCCAGAAGGTCATGACCGGTCGCCCGCCGACGACGTAGAGCGTTTCCTCGCCCGGCGCGGTGAGGGCATGACGCAGCAGGCGCGCGAAGTTGCGTTCGGCACTGGAGCGATCGACCGCTTCCATCTCGGTCGCGAGGCCGGCGATCTCGCCGTGCAGGCGATGCACCCGGTCGAGAATCGCACGACGCTCGGCTTCGCCGAGTTCGCCGAGGCGTTTCACGTCACCGTCGAACGGCGCATACCAGTCGATCGAGCGTCCGCTCGGCTCGGCCTCGGGGACCGCCAGCAGGTCGGCATGCTCGCGCGACAGGCGGGCGGCAATCGCGGCGCGCAGCTGTCCCGCGGCGCGCCAGACCGGATCGCCCGCGAGGCCGAGAGCGCGGTAGCGTTGCAGCGGTTCACTGACAAGTAGCGGGCCTGCGGCCATCTCAGCTCCTCACCGTCTGCCCTTGCGTGGGCAGGAAATGGCATATTCCCAGCGCGTGCCGATGTGTTGACCAATTACGATCACATCGACGGAATAATCCCCGGCGACCGGATTCCAGTCGAATCCGAAGCCACCGCGACCGCTGCGCGGTCCGCCGGTGCCGGCGATCTGTTGGCCGCGATACATGACCCGGATGTCGTCGGGCGCCTGGAAGAGCTGGTAGTTGAGCGCTATGAAGCCCGGCTTGTCGCCGAGGTAGTGCTTGTTGTGTGTCACGCCTTCCGCGCCGGCACTACCCGACCAGTCGCAGGGAAGCTGGCCCGGCGGCGGCCGATTGACCGGCGGCGCGGCGGCCTGCTGGGGCGGCTTCGGCGGTTCGACCTTGGCCGCGGGCGGTGGCGCCGGCGGCGGTTTGGGCGGCTCGATCGGCTTGCACTGTTCGAGCTTGCCCTTGAGTTCGGCTTGAAGCGCCGAGAGCTCGGCCTTCAGCTTCCGCTCCGCGTCGCCAGCCGATTCGAGCGCAGCCTTCAGCAGTGGCGACGGGTCGGGTGGTGCTTCGGGAGCGGGCGGTGCCGGTGTCTCGAGCGTCGCGATGTTCACTGTCGGATCGACCGGCGCGCAGGCGCGCAGCAGCCACGAGGTCAACAGCAGTAGAAGCAGGAGCAACAGGCCGAACAGCAGGGCGCTGAACCAGGGGGCCCAGCCGACGATGCGCGTTGCCGGCAGCATCGCCGCGGCCGGCGCACTCGCGAACACGGCCTCGGGTCGTGCCGCCGCGGGAACCGTCGCCAGCTGGAACGGCTGCAGGCCCGCTGCCGCATCGGCTTCGTAGCCCCAGGCGACGATCACCGGCTGTCCGTCGACGACGAACACGAAATCGTCCGACGGGCGGGACGTCGAGAGTTCGAGCGAGCGGCCGATCAGCCGCGCCTCCTCGCTGGTCTGCGAGGCCATGAGTTGCGCGCCAAGCGACCGGATCGAGGCGAGCTGATCCTCGACGATGCGCAGGACTTCCGTGCGTTGCGCTTCATCCAGTTCTGCGAGGCGCTGGACCGTACCGCGGCGCGCCGCATACCAGTCGATGCCGTCGCCGGACTCGCGAAGCTGCGGATCGGCCAGAAGATCCGCGGGACCGTCACCCAGGCGACGGCGTATGACGGACAGCAGCTGGCCGGCGACCGCATGCAGGGGTTCGCCCCGTACGCCCAGAGGGCGCACGCCCAGTCGGGTCGTCATCAGCAAGGTGGGGCGTTCGCCCATGGAGGCCTGAGGTCGGACTATTGATGGCTGGCTGAAGCCTCATAACATCGTCCGAATCCGGCGGGTTTATGTCGGATTGAACACCGAACCGCGGTGAATCAGCCGGGGCTGAGGAATGCCGTGCCTCCGGCGGCGTCGATTCGCACAATGGGTGTAGCGAACACCGCCGAAAGCCTCTCGGGGTCGAGCGTCTGCCGGGTTGGTCCCAGATTTGTCACACGGCCGTTCTCGACGATGCCGACCCGATCGGCATAGCGCGCCGCCATGTTGAGATCGTGCAGGACCGCAAGCACGCCCATCCCCCGATCGACGCGCCGACGCGCGCTCGCAAGCGCCGCATGCTGATGCGAGAGGTCGAGGCCGGTGATCGGCTCGTCGAGCAGCAGGAACGGTGTGGCCACCGGATCGGCATCGCATTGCGCCAGCACGCGGGCGAGCTGGACGCGCTGGCGTTCGCCGCCGGACAGAACGGTGTAGGGCCGGTCGGCGAATCCGAGCGCCTCGGTCTCGGCGAGCGCCTTCTCGGCCAACGCCTGCATCTGGCGTTCCGACAGGGTGTCGCGAAAGGCCAGCAGCCCGAGCATGGCGATCTGCAGGCCGGTGAAGTCGAAGGCCACGGCCGAATGCTGCGGCAGCACGGCGCGACGTCGCGCCAGCTCCAGCTTGCTCCAGTGGGTCAACGGTCGCCCATCGAGCAGGATCTCGCCGGATGACAGGACACGATCGCCGGCCAGGGCGTTGAGCAAGGTGCTCTTGCCCGCGCCGTTCGGTCCGATGATCGCCACGAACTCAGCCGGCGCGACCTCGAGCGAGACGTCGCTGAGCAACGGCCGGGTGCGTGCCCGAACCTCGATGCCGATGGCCTGAAGGAGTTTCACAGCCCACCTCGCGCGGCGCGGCTGGCCAGCAGCCACAGGAAGAACGGGCCGCCCACCAGGGCCGTGAGCACGCCGATCGGCAGTTCGGCCGGCGAGACCATGGTGCGGGCCAGCGCATCGGCGAGCACGAGGAAGGCGCCTCCGAACAACGCAGCCGCGGGCAGCAGGGTGCGGTGCGACGGACCGAGCAGCAGGCGCACGATGTGCGGGGCGATCAGGCCGACGAAGCCCACGATGCCCGAGATCGCCACGCCGGCGCCGACCGCGAGCGCGACCTGGGCCACCAGCCGCTTCTTCAGGCGTTCGACATCGACTCCGACATGGCCGGCCTCGCGTTCGCCGAGCGCCAGCGCGTCGAGCAGGTGCGCCGTTGGAAGCAGGGTCGGCACGCTGATCGCCAGGATCAGAAGGGCGGGCGCGATGGCGACCCAGGTCACCGAGCCGAAGCCGCCCATCGTCCAGAAGATGAGCGTCCGAAGCTGCTGGTCGTCGGCGACGAAGACCAGCATGCCGATGCCCGCCGAGGTGAGCGCATTGATTGCGATGCCGGCCAGCAGCAGCGTGCCGATCAGGGTCACGCCCTCGCGCGCGGCGATGCGATAGACGACGATCGTGGCCGCGAGGCCTCCGAGGAAGGAAGCGATCGGCAGGCACCAGGGGCGCAGGTCCGGCGGCACGACGTGCATCACCTTCTCGCCCAGCACGATCGTCGACACGGCGGCGAGCGCGGCGCCGCTGGAGACGCCCAGCAGGCCGGGATCGGCCAGCGGATTGCGGAACAGGCTCTGCATCGCGGCCCCTCCGGCGCCGAGCGCCGCGCCGACCGCGAACGCCGCGACCACGCGCGGTGCGCGGATCGCATACAGGACGGCGGCCGTCGTGTCGTCGAGCGGCGTGCTGGACAGGCCGATGGCCGACAGGATCTGGCCGAAGCCGACGGGGAAGGCGCCGATGCAGAGACTGGCCACCACGCTCGCCACGGCGGCGAGGGCGAACAGCGGGATCGGACGGCGCAGGGCGAGTGCGGTCACGGCGCGCGGGCGAGGTCTGGATGCAGTGCCAGCGCCAGTTGCCGGGCCGCCTCCGGCGTGCGCGGGCCGAAGCCCAGCAGGAGCAGCGCGTCGAATTCGACGATCCGGCCGGCCTTGCCGGCCGGCGTGCGGTTCAGCGACGGCTGGTCGAGAATGGCCTGCCGGCCGCCCATCGCCTCGACGGTCTGGCGCGTCACCAGCACGAAGTCGGCCTTCGATGCGATGACCGACTCGGGCGTCAACGGCCGGTAACCGGAATAGCCATCGACGGCGTTCACGCCGCCCGCGAGCTTGATGATGCCGGCGGCGGCTGTGTCGCGTCCCGCGGCCTGCGGCGCCCCGCCGGTCATCGACAGCAGGAAGAGCACGCGCGGATGGCTTTTCACGGTTGCCAGCCTGTCCGCGAGCGACTGCATTGCTGCGCGCCCCCTGGAGATCATCGCCTCGGCCTCGGCCATCCTGTCCGTCACCTTGCCGATGGCGGCGATCTTCGCGACCACGCTGTCATAGTCGTAGTGGTCGGGCAGGATCATGATCTCGATGCCCGTCGCCTTGAGCTGGTCGAGCGCGCCGGCCGGTCCGGCCGCCGTGGTCGCGATGATCAGGGTCGGTTTCAGCGACAGCACGCCCTCGGCCGACAGGGCGCGCATGTAGCCGACCTGCGGAAGCTTGCGTGCCGCCTCGGGATACAGGCTGGTCGTATCCACGCCGACCAGCAGTTTCTCGGCGCCGAGCGCATAGACGATTTCGGTGATGGAGCCGCCGACCGACACGATGCGGGGCGGCTGCTGCGCATTGGCGGGAAGCGCGGCGGCGGCCGCCGCGCCAAGTCCCATACCGAGGACGGTACGGCGATTCATCACGAGGCCGCCTGCTTCTCGACGTTGGCGACGATGCTGCGCCATTCCTCGAGCTCCGGCTTGCCGGGCTTGCGGGCGCCGAACATCAGCAGGATGTTGCGATTGCGCGAGTCGAACGCCTCGATCGAGGTGACGATGCCGTCTTCGGTCGGCTTGCGTACCGAGAAGACGCGGGCCACGCCGTCTTCGCGCAGGTGCATGTTGAAGTCGGGGTCGAGGACGTTGAACCATCCGTGCGTCTCGACCAGGCGCTTCACCGGGCCGGTATGGATCTGGATGCAGCCGTGGCTGCCGACGAAGACCATGATCGGCGTGCCGGTGGCGGCCGCGGCCTCGAAGGCGGCGCGCAGGGCGCGCACCGGCAGTTCGCGGGCGAGATCCTCGCCGACCAGGCGCAGCGCCTGGACGCGGCCGACCTTGAAGGTACCCAGCATGCCGAAGAACTCGTGCGTGTCTTTCATGCCGAGCCACGCCGTGCGCAGGCCCGCGACGTCGATCTCGGCGTCGGGGCGGTCCACCGCATCGGCGGTGCGGGCGGCGATCTTCAGGTCGGGCGGCGTCGCCGCCGTGTAGCGGGCGATCAGCGCATCGAAGGCCGGTCGGTCGGTCTCTTCCGTGGCGTAGATCTTGTGCACCGCGTCGCCGGCGCCGTCGAAGAACTGCAGGCTGAGCCGTTCACCTTGCTTCAGCGGCTCGCGCACCGCAAAGCCATGCTTCCACGAGCCGAGGAACAGGCGGAGGTCGATGTCCGGACCGAGCACAATCCCGTGCGGGGCCTTCACATCCACGCCTTCGAAGCGGCCGTGGCGCTCGTGCACGCAATGCTCGTTGCGGGTCAGGCACATCACCCGGCCGGCCTCCGGCATGTCGGTCAGGATGCCGCGCCAGTCGGGCTTCAGCGGGGTCGCGGTCGTGCCCACGCCCAACGCCACCAGCTCGGCTTCGCTGACCCCCAGGGTCGCCGCCGCGTCGCGGATGCGCAGTGCGGGCTTCTCGCCGCGCAGGACGTTCCAGCGGGCGGCGAGATCGGCATTAGAAGGTGAGAGCATCAGACTGTCCTTTCAACGAAGATGAAACCGAACCGGGATTTCGACCCAGGCGGCGACCGGGCGGCCGTCGCGCAGGGCCGGAAGGAAGTGCCAGCCGCGCACCGCGGTGAGCGCGGCGCGATCGAGCAGGGGGAAACTGCTGCTGCGCCAGACCATGATCTCGGCTGCGCTGCCGTCGGGCTCGAGGCGCACGCGCACCATGACCTCGCCCTGCTGGCCGAGTTCGATCGAGCGCGGCGGATAGACGGCCGGCGTGGGCGGAATCCGGAAGCGCGGCTTGCCTTCGAACACGACGAGCGAGGACGAGGCAGCCTGCTGCTGGGTGATGCTGGCGTTGCCGGCGTCGGGGGAGGCCGCCTTCGTGACCGCGGCCTGGGCCGTCGGACGCGGCGCCGCCGCCGGCTTGGAGGCCGGCGGTTTGGGCTTGGGCTTCGGCGGTGCGACCGGCTTCATCTCGGCGGCGGTCGGCGGCGGCGGCTCGTCGGGGGGAGGTAGATCGATCTTGATCTCGGGTTCGGCGGCGGCGGCGACTTCCTGCGGCGGTGGAGGTGGCTCCGGTACGGGCTCCGGTGTCGCCTCGGCCTGTTCGACCGTTGGGGTCGGCGGCTCGGGTTCCGGGACCGCCTCGACCTGTTCCGCCGGCGGCGTCGGCGGCCCGGGCTGCTGTTGCGGCTCGGGCGGCGTTTCAGGCTGATCGGCTTCCGCCGCGGGTCCGGCGGTCGGCGCCGCCAGCGACAGCTCGACCATCAATGCCGGTTCGTCGTCGCTGGCGCTGCTGCCGGACATGCCGGCGAGAAGGAGGGGAACGATGGCCAGCCCATGCAATGCAAGCGACAACGCCATCGGCGCGCGGGGACCGCGTGCCGATGGCGCCGGCAGTCGCTCGGCAGAGAGGGCTGCCGGGACTACCATTTGGCCACGAGGTTGACGCCGAAGTACCGGCCGGGCTGGGCATAGAGGTCGAGCTGCGGATTCTGCGGCGAGATGCCGATCGTGTCCGGCGCGTTCCAGTACTTGGCGTTGGTGATGTTGAACGCGCCGGCATTGAACTTGAAGTGCTCGTTGACGACGTAGCCGACGGTGGCGTCGAGGTTGAAATAGGCAGGCGCCTGGAAGTAGGTCGGGCTGCTGACGGCGGTGTGGGCCGCTGCCACCGTGCCGATGAGCTGCGCCACGATGCCCTTGTCGAAGCCGTAGCGGATGCGCGCCTGTGTCGTCCACGGCGACACCGAGTCGACCGGCAGGCCAGTCCTCATGTCGGTGCCCTGCGCGAAGGCGGTCCAGCCGGCGACCGCCCATTCCGGCGCGAAGCGGTATTCGCCGCGTGCCTCGATGCCCCAGATCGTCACGTTGGTGAGGTTGACGTACTGGTACTGCGTGACCGGGCCCACCATGCCGACCACGGTCGTCTCGAGGAAGTTGTTGTAGAGGTTGTAGAAGCCGGTGAGCTGCCAGCTCGATCCGTTCTCGTACTTGCCGCGGAAGCCGACCTCGAAGGAGTTGGCGGTCTCGGGCTTCAGATTGGCGTTGGGCAGGATCTGGTAGAACGCCGCGGCGTTGGTGAAGCCGAAGTTCGCGTTGTCGTACGGCGGTGCGCGGAAGCCCGTCGCATACTGGAAGTAGCCCGAATAGGTATCGTTGAAGTGATACAGCAGGCCGAGCTTGGGCGAGGCCGAGACGTAGGTGGTGGCCGAGGGCACGGCGTTGAGCGTGGCGCCCGTCGAGTTCCAGAAGTACTTATCCGGATTGGGCATCATGTTGTAGTAGTCGAGGCGCACCGCCGGCGTGATCTTCAGGCGACCGCCCAGCGCGCTGATCTCGTCCTGGACGTAGATGCCGGCCTGCACCGTGTCGGTGTCCGGGAAGTTCTTGTTGGGATAGAGCTCGCCGCCCACGGCGTTCGTGGTAGTGCCGGTCGCGAGCGTGATCTGCGTCCTGTTGCGCGGCCGGGTCGTCGACGTCCAGGAGAAGCTCAGGCCATAGGTGAAGAAGTTGTCGAGGCCGCCGATGTTGCGATCGGTGTGCATCTGCAGCTCGGCACCGCTCACGTTCTGCGTGTAGTAGAACTGCGAGGCGCGGGCATTGCTCGGAACGACGCTGGTGACGCCGCCGCGCAGCGTATAGGTATCGGCCTGCGTGTAGACGGAATTGAAGTAGGCGAGGAAGCTCAACCGGTCGACGAAGCCGATCGGCGCATTGTGCTCCCACTGGGCGCTGATCCGGTAGGTGTTGGTGTAGTCCTGGCCCCATTCGTCGTAGACCCGTGCGAACAGGCTCGGGAAAGTGCCGACGGCACTCAGGATGTTGGTGCTCTGGGCGCTCTGATTGTAGGAGCCGGTAAGCCGGATCGTGTCGACCTCGGTCGGCTTGATCACCAGCTTGGCGAAGAAGTTGTTGTTGTACCAGGTCGTGGGGTTCGGGCTGACCGTCGTCTGCGCCGGCTGGTACTCCTGGCCGTCGCGCCGCGTGTAGATGCCCATGAACTCGACGTTGCCCGAGCGCACCGCGCCGGTGAACGATTCGGTGAACTGCTGGTTGGCGCCGCTATAGGCGGCCTTGGCGCTGGCATAGACGTCCTTGCCCGGGCGCATGTAGTCGCCGGGATCCTTGGTCGTGTAGGCCACCACGCCGCCGATCGCGTCGGAGCCGTAGAGGGCCGAGGCCGGGCCGCGGATGATCTCGACGCGCTTGATGTCCTCGAGATCGGGCTGCTCGCGCGAGTAGGTGCCGGCACCCTGGTTGCTGTCGGGAAAGTCGGGCGTGCGCATGCCGTCGACCATCAGCAGCACGCGGTTGCCGCCGATGCCGCGGATCACGAAGTTCTGGAAGCCGGCCCGGTTCGGGTTGTTGCCGACGGTGACGCCGGGCTCGTTGCGAACCAGATCGCGGACGTCCTGCATGTTCTCGCGATCGATGTTCTCGGTCGTGATCACGGAAACGGTGGCGGGCACGTCGTCGAGCGGCCGACGGCTGCGCATCGCCGCCGTGGTCACGGCGTCGAGCTGCGTCGGAACGGCCTGGGTGGCAGGCGGTGCCTGCGTCGGATCGGCCGCCGCCGGAGCGGTCGGCGCCTGTGCCCAGGCGGGTGAGCTTAGAGGCGTACTGATGGCCGTCGTGGCCATCAGCGCGTAGACGGTGCGCAGCTTCATTTGAGCCAGGTCCCCAAGAACGGAAAAGGACGCCTGGCTTGCAGGGGACCCTCGCGGGACCGGCTGGCTGGGCAGTTTGACCGAGGAGGGATGGCCCCTCGGGGTCTCGTACTATTTCGTCAGAATGAGCTTGTTCGAGGCGGTGAGGCGCAGCCGGTACACCATCGTGCCGTGGCGGATCACGAGCTCGCGCCGTCCCTGCAGGAGCGCGGCGCTCTCGACGGCGGGAATGGTGACTTCCAGCCTGTCGCTCTGCGCATCCAACCCCCGCAGCGGTCGGGTCATGTCGTTCATGGCGTTTCTCGCTGTACTCGAAAACAATTTGCGAACGACTCTCAATTGCATAGAATGTCCCTCCCGTCAAGCTCCTTCAACTTTCGGTGAGGCCATGCAAATCATTCAGGAACAGCGGGTTAGTGCCCTGAGAGGCGACCGGAAGCCGGGCTGCGGAAGAGCCGACTGCGCCTGTGCCCTGCCGGTCAGCGAGCGGTTCGTGCTGTGGGCGCTGCGCCAATGGCAGCAGGATCGCGCGCTGCCCCGCGAAGGCTCGATCCTTCATCGCGGCTTCAAAGTCGCGGGCGTTCTCGACGCCCTGCCGGACTTCGCGATCGCCATGGATGCGTTCCTGTTCGGCGCCCGGCGCGCCATGGAGATCCATGTGCCGACCTGCTCGAGCGTCAGCCACGATGAAGCGGTCATGGTCGCGCTCTGCGGTCTCGCCCAGGCCGACTGCGACGGGCCGCTGCTGGCGTCGCTCGACATCATGATGGCGCCCACCGCGTCGCGTGTGGCCGCGATCCGCCTCAAGGCCTTTGCCGTCGCTCTCGCCGGCGCCGGCCTCAGGATCGCTCCGGCGGCCGGCGCCGCCGCCGGGCGTCTCAATTGAAAGCCGCCGCCATGGACGCGCCGATGCCCGATCGCCTCGCCGATCTCCAGCACGCGATGCGCGTGATCGCCGATGCAGTCGAAGGCCTGCCCGCGGAGTGCCGCGACCTCGCCGGCAACGCGCTGCTCAACGTCGCCGCCGAGGCGGTGGCCCAGGATGTCGGCTGCACCGAAGCCGGCCGCATCTTCGCCCGACTGGGCGATCTCCTCTCGCGGGGCCTGCAGCCGCCGGCGCGGGAGGCGGTCTCCCTCACCGGCTTCGATGCGTGACGGACGACGCCGAAGGCCTGCCGGACGGGCCTTTTCCCGGCCATTAAGCGCAACATCCGAAACAAACGAATCAGATGAACCGAGAATCGCGATTTCCCGAACAGGTATCCCGATACCGCTTATGGGCCGGTGTTGCCTGCCGGTGCCTGCAGAAACCCGTTCCGGCAGCCTGCTAGATCTCGATTCGGCTGCCCAGCTCGACCACGCGGTTGGTCGGCAGGCCGAAGAAGTCGCCGGCGCTGGCGGCAAATCGCGACAGGGTGAGGAACAGCTTCTCCTGCCAGCGCGGCAGCAGCGGCTTGCTCGCCTCCATGTAGGTGTTTCGGCCGATGAAGTAGGACGTGCGCATCGGGTCGAACGGAATGCCCTTGTCTTCCAGCAGGGCGAGCGCGCTCGGCACGTCGGGCTGCTCCATGAAGCCGAAGTGCAGCACGACCCTGTGCACCCCCTTCCCGAGATGCGTCACCTCGCTACGGTCTTCGAACGATACGAAGGGGATGTCCGGAACCTCGATGCTCAGCAGGACGACATGCTCATGCAGCACCTCGTTGTGCTTCAGATTGTGCATCAGGGAGCGCGGCGCATTGGTCGAATTGGCGGTCAGGTAGACCGCGGTGCCCTGCGGTCGGTGGACGCGCGCCGGATTGATGCTCTCGAGCAGCGTTTCCAGGGGCAGTGCCTCCGCCTGTTCGTGCCTGGCCACGGCCGCCCGGCCGGCTAGCCAGGTCCACATGCAGAGGAAGATCGCCGCCGCGATTGCCAGCGGCACCCAGCCGCCATCGAGGAACTTCAGCATGTTGGACGAGAGCAGGGCGAGGTCGACGGCCAGGAAGGCGCCGAAGACCAGGAGGCTGAGCGGCCAGCCCCAGTTCCAGCTGCGCACGGCCAGAACGAACACCAGGGTGCTGGTGATCAGCATCGTGCCGGTGACGGCGATGCCGTAGGCGGATGCGAGGTTGGTCGACGACTTGAACGCCATGATCAGGATGACGACGCCCAGCATCTGCAGCCAGTTGACCACGGGAAGGTAGATCTGCCCGAACTCGCTGGCCGAGGTGTGCTGGATGTGGACCCTCGGGCTGAGGCCGAGCAGTGTGGCCTGCTTGGCCATCGAAAAGGCGCCCGAGATCGTCGCCTGCGAGGCGATCACCGTGGCCGCGGTGGCGAGGCCGACCAGCGGATAGAGCGCCCAGTCGGGAGCGAGGTTGAAGAAGGGATTGGCGATCGCGGTCGGATCGCTGAGGATCAGGGAGCCCTGCCCATAGTAGTTGAGCAGCAGCGCCGGCAGCACGAGCCCGAGCCATGCGAGCCGGATGGGCTTCGCGCCGAAATGGCCCATGTCGGCGTACAGGGCCTCGGCGCCGGTGATGGCGAGCGTGATCGCGCCCAGGGCGATGAAGGCAACGAACTTCTCGCGCATCGCGAAGCCCACGGCGTAGTGCGGCGACAGGGCCGCCAGCACCTCGGGGCGCTGCACGATCTGGTGCATGCCGAGCACCGCCAGCACGATGAACCAGAGCAGGGTCACCGGGCCGAACCATTTGCCGATGCCGCTGGTGCCGAAATGCTGCACCGAGAACAGCGCGACGATGACGCCGAGCGCGATCGGGATGACCATCGGCTGGAAGGCCGGCGTGGCGACCGTCAGCCCTTCGACGGCGCTGAGCACGGAGATGGCGGGCGTGAGCAGGCAGTCGCCGTAGAAGAGGGCGGCGCCGGCAATGCCGAGCATTAGATAGAGGCGGCGGCGCCACGGCGAGGCGATGTTGGCCTGGCTGGAGACCAGCGCCATCAGCGCCAGAACCCCTCCCTCTCCCTTGTTGTCGGCGCGCATGACGACCGCGACGTATTTCAGCGTCACGACGACGATCAACGCCCAGGTGATGAGCGACAGCATGCCCAGCACATTGTCGTGCGTGGGCTGGATGCCGGTGTACTCGCTGAAGCACTCCTTGACCGTGTAGAGCGGGCTGGTTCCGATGTCGCCGAAGACGACGCCGAGCGCCGCCAGGGTCAGCGCCGCCCGGCGCCGCCGGCCGGCGGGTTCGATCACAGTGCCGCTGGCGGCCATCGTACGGTCAACTCTCCCCTGGGACGATTGATCCTAGCCGCGAATTCCGGGACGCTGCAGTCCAGAATTCGCAACAAGGGAGGAAACGATGGCCGAGAACGAGAACTACAGGAAGGGCAGCGAGATGCGCGCCCAGCTGATGGGAGAGAAATTCGCCGCCGACATGAACAAGTCGGTCTACGACGATCCCATGATGCAGAAGTTCGGCGACTACGCCCGCGAGGCGGTGTTCGGCATGCTGTGGTCGCGCCCCGGTCTCGACCTCAAGACCAGGACCCTCATCTGCGTCATCTCCGACACCGCCCAGGCACGCTGGCCGGAACTCGCCATCCATCTTCGCATGGCTCGCCGCCAGGGCTGGACGGAGGATGAATTGTCCGAGGCACTGATGCATCTTTGCGGCTATATCGGCCTGCCGTCGGTGCGCGAGGCCATGCTCACCGCCAAGGAAGTGTTCGAGGAACTGCGCAAGGAAAGTTAACGAGGAACCTCACCCTGAGGAGCGGCCGCAGGCCGCGTCTCGAAGGGTGGGCATCCGCACTGTGGCCGGTCCTTCGAGACGGCCGCTGCGCGGCCTCCTCAGGACGAGGGGATATGATGATGCTGATGACGGTGAGCGATCTGCCGCTGGAGAGGATCGCGCGCGGCAAGGTGCGCGATGTCTATGCGGTGGATGCCGAACGGCTGCTGCTGGTCGCGACCGACCGGGTGAGCGCCTACGACGTGGTGATGGCCGAGCCCATCCCGCAGAAGGGCGCCGTGCTGACCCAGGTCAGCGCCTGGTGGTTCCGTCAGCTGGGCGACCTCGTCGATCATCACATGATCTCGGCCGATGCCGACGAGATCGTCGCCGCGGTGCCTGCCCTGAAGGGCCACCGCGCCGAGATCGCCGGCCGTGCCATGCTGTGCCGGCGCGGCTCGGTGTTCCCGATCGAATGCGTCGTCCGCGGCTACATCACAGGCTCGGCCTGGCGCGAGTATGCCAAGTCCGGCACCCTCGCCGGCGAGACCCTGCCCAAGGGGCTCAAGGAGAGCGGTCGTCTCGATCCGCCGATCTTCAGCCCGGCGACCAAGGCCGAGAGCGGGCATGACGAGAACATCACCATCGCGCAGATGCAGAAGGTGCTGGGCGCCGACATCACCGCCGAGCTCGAACGGCTGACCCGCCTCGTCTACACGCGCGGCCGCGACGTCGCCCTGAAGCGGGGCATCATCATCGCAGATACGAAGTTCGAGTTCGGCCGCACCGCCGATGGCAGGATCCTGCTGATCGACGAGGTCATGACGCCGGATTCCTCGCGCTTCTGGCCGCTCGACGGCTATGCGGAGGGGCGCCCGCAGCCCAGCTTCGACAAGCAGCCGCTGCGCGACTGGCTGGATGTCGAGCGACATGCCGGACGCTGGAACGGCGAAGCCCCGGCGCCCCGGCTGCCGGCCGAGGTCGTCGAGGCGACGAGCAAGCGGTATCTGGAAGCCTATCGGCGCCTGACCGGCGCCGACCTGTCGGTATCGTAAGTGGTCCTTTCCGCCCCCGATCGACGGAGGCGGAAAGTCCCGGTTCCTTGAGCTCTACTGTGCGCTGCGGGCCACGCGCGCGCTGCGCAGGACGAGGCGCTCGCGCACCCACAGGAGGAGCGCGGCGAACGGCAGCCAGCCGATCCAGCGCACGCCTTCCATCAGGTACTCGCCCTGGGTGCTGGCCATCAGATAGTCGGCCTGGACTTTCCAGACGCTTGCAGCGACCTCGAAGCCCAGCATCCAGATCAGCATGGCCGGCAGGAGCAGGGTCAGCGGCTTCATCTGCTCGCTGAGGCGCTCGTTGTACCAGGGTGCCAGCGCGATCGAGAAAGCCAGCACGGCCAGGATCAGCTTGGCGGCCGGATGGGCCTCGAACCACGAGACCAGCATCGGCTCGCGCGTGATCATGCCGTAGGCCGTCCAGCAGAGCACCGCGCCACCGATCAGGATCACCGACGGATAGCGGTCGACCAGCTTGATCACGAGCTGGCTGCCCCAGACGATGATCGGCACGCTGATGGCGAGACCGATCAGGATCAGCAGGATCGAGCCGTGCGAGGCGCCGCCGATGGCCAGCACGTTGTCGATGCCCATCACCGCGTCGGCGATGATGATGGTGCGCACCGCCGCGGCGAAGCTCGCCGCCGGCGCCTTGACGAGGTGGCTCTCCTCGGCGTTGTCCTGCGGCGTGAGCAGCTTGCGCGCGATCCAGACCAGCGCGAGGCCGCCGGCCAGCATGAAGCCTGGCACGGCCAGGATGTAGACGACGAGGATGGCCATCAAGGCGCGGATGGCGATGGCGCCGAAGGTGCCCCAGAAGATGACCCGCTTCTGGCTCTCCTTGGGAAGGTTGCGCGCGACCAGGCCGATGATGAGGGCATTGTCGCCCGCCAGCACGAGGTCGATCAGGATGATGGCCAGCAGCGCGGAAAAGAATGCGCCCGAAAACAGTTCGAGTTCCATGAAAGTCTCCAACAACAAGTGAACGAGTGCCCACGCCGCGCGCTCCCAATGGAAGGGCGGTCGCAGGATTGTCAGCAGGTCGTCAGAGCTTTATCGGCACCTTCTCGACGGCGCCGGCGTCGGCGGAATCGAGCGGCTGGAAGAAGGCGCCGACCACGATGCGCAGGATCATGATCCCCGCAGCGATCACGGCGCCGGCCAGCAGGAGTTCGAGCAGATGCCACTGGCGCATGGCCAGTATCGAGAACTCGCCACCGAGGTCGAAGAAGGCGAACTCGAGCCCGACTTCGCTGAACCAGGTGGGATCGACCGCATCGCCGAACGCCGACAGGATCATGCAGATCACGATCGACGCAACAAACAGCTCGCCGCTCGGAGACACGGTCCGGACGGCGTTAGCGGCGCGATGCGATCGATGGATCAGGCGCATGGTCCATTCAATTTCCCGCCGGAGCGGCTGCAGATCAAGGGGAAAGCGACAGGCGCGGCGAAAATGTCCCGATTGCGTCGTCGCGCCGGAGACCGTCCGGACGCAAGCGGCGGGGAACCTGTCTGGACCCGCGAGGCTTCCCGGCGGCCCGGCAGAATGATAGGTCTTGCTCCGTACAGTGGGGGGGAGGACGTCCGGGAAATGTCGGCTTGGACATTGAGCGGTCGGTGAAGCGCGTGGTTACAGGGGCCGGTCGGCTGCGTCAGGGCCTGCCGGTCGCGCTCAGTCTCCTCACGGCGGCCTGCATGGTCGGCCCGGACTTCACCGCTCCGGACGCGCCGGTTGCGGAACAATACCTCGAAGCCGGAAATACCGCCGTGCGGACCGACCGGCAGGACTATGTCGAGTGGTGGTCGGCCTTCGGCGATCCAACCCTCACCAGCCTCGTCGAGCAGGCCTATCGCCAGAACCTCAGTCTGATGGCGGCTGGTGCGCGGGTGCTGGAGGCGCGCGCGGCGCTCGGTGTCGCGATCGGGCAGTTCTACCCCCAGCAGCAGCAGATCGGCGGCGGCGTCACCTACAACCAGTTCAGCAAGGCCGATTCCAGCGTCAACCCGCTGGGCGCGCTCGACAACAACATCTGGCGGGCCAATCTCGGCATCTCCGTGGGCTGGGAACTCGACATCTGGGGCAAGTTCCGGCGCGGCGTCGAATCGGCCAGTGCCTCCTACCTCGCGTCGATTGCGACCTACGACGATGTGCTGGTCACGCTGGTCGGCGATGTCGCCACCACCTACATCGGAATCCGGACCCTGCAGACCCAGCTAAGGGTGGCGCGCGAAAACGTCGTCAAGCAGCGCAAGGCCCTGCAGATCGCGCGCGACCGGTACAATGGCGGCGCGGCGACGCTGCTCGACGTCTTCCAGGCCCAGAATGTGCTGGGCCAGACCGAGGCATCGATCCCGCAGTTGACTGCCCAACTGCAGCAGGGCGAGGCGGCGCTCAGGGTCCTGCTTGGCCTTTCGCCGACCGCGATGACGCAGCTGCTTGAAGGCCGCGCCACCATCCCGGTGCCGCCGCCGGAAGTCGCCGTCGGCATTCCGGCCGACCTCGTGCGCCGTCGTCCCGATATCCGCGCGGCCGAACTGAGGGCCGCGGCACAAAGCGCCAAAATTGGCATGACCAAGGCGCAACTCTTTCCGGCATTCTCGCTGACCGGCGCGTTCGGCGGCGGGGCCACTTCGACCAACGAGATTCCGGTCGGTCAGGTCTTCACGTCGAACGCCATCAGCTTCGCGTTCGGGCCGACCTTCTCCTGGCCGATCCTGAACTACGGCCAGATCACCAATCAGGTGCGGGTGCAGGACGCGCGGCTGCAGGCGCTGCTGCTCGAGTACCAGCAGGCGGTGCTGGTGGCGCAGAAGGAAGTAGAGTCCAATCTCAGCGGCTACCTCAACGGCCGCCAGCAGATCGACTTCCTGAGGGCGAGCGTGCGCGCGGCCGCCAATGCCGAGACGATTGCCCTCGACCAGTACCAGCTCGGCACGCGCGATTTCACGACCGTGCTGACGGCCGAGCAGAACCTCTACAATGCCCAGATGAGCCTCGCATCGGCCGAGGGCAGCCTGTCGATCGCGCTGGCGCGGCTGTACCGCGCGCTGGGCGGCGGCTGGCAGCTGCGCGGCAATTCGGAATTCGTCAACGACAAGGTGCGCGAGCAGATGCGCAACCGCACCAACTGGGGGACGCTGCTGCCGCCCAGCGGTCCGCCACCCGTGCCGGTGCCCGGGCTGCCGGGGCCGGAAGACCGCGGTCCAACCGTTCGAGCGCCGGAGTGGTGAAGCCGATGAAAGGTCCCGCCAAGAAGTCATCGGGGATCCTCTGGGTCTCTGTCGCAGTGGTGCTGGTCGCCGGCGCGGTCGTCTACGGCCTCGACCGGTTCGGCCTCATCGGTCGCAAGGCCGGCGAAACCGCGGCCACCAACACGTCCGCTGCCGTGTCCCCACCTCCCGCCTCGGGATCGGCCGCCGCTCCGGCGGGCGCCGCGTCGCCGCCGTCCGGAGCGGCGATGGCGCAGTCGGCCATGGCCGCCCCGGTGCCGGTGGCGCATCCCAAGGTCCAGAACGTCAGCGACACGCTCGAGGTCACCGGCAACGCCGCATCGATCGCCGAGGTCAAGCTGCTGGCCCGCGTCGTCGGGTACCTCGAGAAGATTCACTTCGAGGACGGCGCGGTGGTGAAGAAGAACGACCTGCTCTTCACCCTGCAGCAGGACCAGTACAAGGCTCAGCTGCAACAGGCGCAGGCGCAGTTGGCGCTCGCCCAGGCCCAGGTCGATCATGCCAAGATCGAGGTCGTGCGCTACGCCAACCTGGTCAAGAAGGGCGCCGCGACCCAGGTCGAGGTCGACCGCTGGAACTTTCAACTCCAAGCCGGGCAGGCCAACCTGATGGCCGGCGAGGCGGCGGTCACGCTCGCGAAGATCAATCTCGGCTACACCGAGATCCGTGCCCCGTTCGACGGCCAGATGGGCAAGCACCTGGTCGATCCCGGCAACGTCGTTGGCGGCAACGGCCAGCAGGGCGCGCTGGCGGTGATCAACCAGCTCGACCCGATCTACGTCGAGGCGAACCTGAGCGCGCAGCAGGCCGCCCAGATCCGGGCCAACATGACGCAGCGCCAGCTCACCCTGGCCCAGATCCAGCAGATCCCGATCGAGGTCGCGATCGGCAACGAGAAGACCTACTCGCACCGCGGCACGCTGCAATACGTGGCGCCGACGATCGACCCGGCGACCGGGACGCTCTACCTGCGCGGCACCATCCGCAATCCCGACCGGCACCTTCTGCCCGGCGCCTTCGTGCGCCTGCGGCTGCCGATGGAGAAGTCGACGCAGAACGCACTGCTGGTGCCCAACAACGCGCTGCAGGAGGACCAGGGCGGCCGTTACGTCCTGGTGCTCGACAAGAACAACGTCACGCAGCAACGCTACGTGCAGATCGGCCAGCAGATCGGTTCGTTGCGGGTCGTCACCGGCGGCCTGAGCGCCGACGATCTCGTCGTGATCGGCGAACTGTGGCGGTCCGCGGCGGGCACCAGGGTGACGCCGCAGATCAAGACGATCGACGGCTGAGGCGGCGAGCCCATGTCGAAGTTCTTCATTGAGCATCCGGTCCTCGCCAACGTCCTGGCGATCGTGCTGGTCGTGCTCGGCCTGGTCAGCCTCTTCCGGTTGCCGATCTCGGAGTATCCCAACGTCGTGCCGCCGACGGTGCAGGTGACCGCGTCCTACCCGGGCGCCAGCCCGCAGACCGTGATCGACCAGGTCGCCCTGCCGATCGAGCTGCAGGTCAACGGCGTCGACCGCATGCTCTACATGCAGTCGACCAGTGCCGCCGACGGCACCTACACGCTGACCGTGACGTTCGAGATCGGTACCGATCCCGACATCAACCAGGTGCTGGTGCAGAACCGCGTGCAGCTGGCGCTTGCGTCGCTGCCGCAGCCGGTGCAGGCGCAGGGCGTCAACGTCCAGAAGAAGAACACGGCGATCCTGCAGATCGTCACCCTCGATTCGGCCGACAACCGCTTCGACAGCCTTTTCCTCAGCAACTACGCCACCATCAACCTGGTCAACGTGCTGGCCCGACTGCCGGGGGTCGGCCAGGTCAAGGTATTCGGCTCCGGCCAGTACTCGATGCGCATCTGGATGGACCCGGAGAAGCTCTTCAGCTTCGGGCTGCAGCCCTCCGACGTGATCGACGCCATTTCGCAGCAGAGCAAGCGGGTGGCCGCCGGCCAGGTCGGCATGCCGCCGGCGCCGGCCAGCACCGGCTTCCAGTACACGGTCGACATCCAGTCGCGGCTCAACGAGCCCGAGGAATTCGCCAATATCATCGTCAAGGACAAGACCAAGGACGGCGGCCAGCTGGTCTATGTGCGCGACATCGGCCGTGTCGAGCTGGGCGCGCAGACCTACTCGCAACAATTCAATCTGGACGGGCGGCCGGCGGCGGGCATCGCGATCTACCAGACGCCGGAGGCCAATGCGCTGGCGGTGGGCAACGCGGTGCGTGCCAAGATGACCGAAATGGCCAAGCGTTTTCCCAACGGGCTGCGCTGGGGCATCCCCTACGACACGACGCTGTTCGTCACCGCCTCGATCGACGAGGTCTACACCACGCTCTACCAGGCCGGCATCCTGGTCCTGATCGTCATCCTGGTGTTCCTGCAGAACTTCCGCGCCACCCTGGTCCCGGCGACGACCGTGCCGGTGACGATCATCGGCGCCTTCGCCGCCATGTCGGCGCTGGGCTTCAGCGTAAACCTGTCGACCCTGTTCGGCATCGTGCTGGCGATCGGCATCGTGGTCGACGACGCGATCGTGATCGTCGAGGGCGTGACCAAGTACATCGAGAAGGGAATGTCCGGCCACGACTCGGCCATCAAGGCGATGCGCGACCTGTTCGGGCCGATCATGGGCATCACCCTGGTGCTAATGTCGGTGTTCCTGCCGGCTGCCTTCGTGCCCGGACTGACCGGCCAGATGTTCGCGCAGTTCGCGTTGGTGATCGCCGCGACCGCGTTGATCAGCGCGGTCAACGCCGCGACCCTGAAGCCGACCCAGTGCGCCCAGTGGCTGCGCACGCCGGTACCGGAGGACAAGCGCAACGTCTTCTACCGCGGCTTCAACAAGGTCTATGACCGGATGGAGGGGGCCTACACGCGCCTGATCGGCTGGATGGTCCGCCATGCCGGTGCGATGGTGCTGGCCGGCCTCGCTTTGTCGGCCGCCGCCGTCTACGGCATCAGCCGCCTGCCCACCGCCTTCATCCCGATCGACGACCAGGGCTACCTGATCGTTTCGGTGCAATTGCCGGATGGCGCCTCGCTCAACCGTACCGCGGCCTCGCTGCAGGAGGTCCACCAGAAGGTCAAGGACATCCCCGGCGTTCAGAACGTCATCGCCATCTCCGGCATCTCGCCGCTCGACAACAGCGCCGACCTCGCCAACGCCGGCGTCGCCTACGTCATGCTGAAGCCGTTCTCGGAGCGCGACAGCGCCAAGGGCCAGGACCTGCTCACCATCTACGGGAGCGTGCAGAAGGCGGTCGCGACCCTCAACGACGGCCAGCCCCTGGTCCTGCCGCCACCTGCCATCCAGGGCATCGGCAACGCCGGCGGGTTCCAGATGCAGCTCGAGTTGTTGGGCGGCAGCTTCGACTACAAGAAGCTGAGCGAGCTCACGGAGCAGATCGTGAAGGAAGCCGCGAGCGAGCCCAGCGTGCGCAGCGTCGTGTCGACGTTCCGGGTCAACGCGCCGCAGGTGATCCTGTCGGTCGACCGCGCGCGCGCCGAGACCCTGCGCGTCTCGGTCGGCGACATCTTCTCGACGCTCACCGACTATGTCGGCTCGACCTACGTGAACCAGTTCAATAAGTTCGGCCTGTCGCTTCAGGTCTACGTGCAGGCCGACTCGAAGTACCGCCTGCAGCCGGACGACCTCCTGAACCTCTACGTGCGCAGCCAGGACGGCAACATGGTGCCGCTGAGCGCGGTTGCGACGCTCAGCCCGGCCGTCGCGCCGCCGCTGATCACGCTCTACAACCTATACCCCTCGGCGACGATCGTCGGCGGCTCGGCGCCGGGCTACAGTTCGGGCCAGACCATGGCGGCGATGGAGCGCATCGCCGGGAAGGTGCTGCCGTCGGACGTCACGTTCGAATGGACGGCGATGTCGTACCAGGAGCAGGTGACCGGCAATCAGCTCTACTACGTCTTCGCCCTGTCGCTGCTGCTGGTCTATCTCTGCCTGGCCGGCCAGTACGAGAGCTGGATCCTGCCGCTGTCGGTGCTGTCGGCGGTGCCGCTCGCCCTGATGGGACCGGTGATCGCGCTCACCAGCCTCGGCGTGGCCAACAACCTCTACGTCCAGATCGGATTGATGCTGCTGATCGCGCTGTCGGCCAAGAACGGCATCCTGATCGTCGAGGTGGCGCGCGAGCGCCGGATATCGGACGGGCAGCCGATCCTCGAGGCCGCGGTCGAGGCCTCGCGGCTGCGCTTCCGCCCGATCCTGATGACCTCGTTCGCCTTCATCCTCGGCGTGCTGCCGCTGGTCACCGCAGTCGGTGCCGGCGCCAATGCCCGCCATTCGCTGGGCATCAGCGTGTTCAGCGGCATGATCGCGTCGACCTGCCTCGCCGTGCTGTTCGTCCCGTGCTTCTTCGTGCTGCTGCAACGCTTCGAGGAGTGGCGGAAGTCGAAGAAGAAGCCGCCCGCGGCGACGACGGCCGAGCCGTCGCCACAGGCGGGATAGCGCAGTACCCGGGGCCCCCAACCGGACCGGCAGGGGCCCTGGCATGTCGTCGCTCAGATCTCGAGCCGCCGCAGTCGGAGGGCGTTTCCGATCACGCTGACCGAACTCAAGGCCATGGCGGCGGCGGCGAAGATCGGGCTGAGCGCAATCCCAAGAAGCGGATAGAGCACACCTGCCGCAATCGGCACGCCCGCGGCATTGTAGACGAAGGCGAAGAACAGGTTCTGCCGGATGTTCGCCATCGTGGCCCGGGAGAGAGTCCGGGCGCGCACGATCCCGAGCAGGTCACCCTTCACCAGAGTGATGCCCGCGCTCTCGATGGCTATGTCGGTGCCGGTACCCATGGCGATGCCGACATCGGCCGCGGCCAGGGCAGGCGCGTCGTTGATGCCGTCGCCTGCCATGGCGACCACGCGGCCTTCGGCCTTCAGGCGCTGGACGATCCGCGCCTTGTCTTCCGGCAGCACCTCGGCCTCGACCGTGTCGATGCCCAGCCGGGCCGCGACCGCGGCGGCGGTGCGGCGATTGTCGCCCGTCAGCATGACGACGTGGAGACCTGCCTCGCGCAGGCGCTTGAGGGCCTCCGGCGTCGTCTCCTTGACGGGGTCGCTCACCGACAGCAGTCCCTCGGCCTTGCCATCGACCGCCAGCAGCACGACGGTGGCGCCGTCCTGACGCATTGCATCGGCCTTCGCTTCGGCCGCGGCGACGTCGATCCCGGTCTCGCGTAGGAAGCTCGCATTGCCGAGCAGCAACCGGCGGCCGTCGACCGTGCCCGAGACACCCTTGCCCGCGGGCGAGACGAAGCCCTCGACGGTGGCCATGGTCACGCCGCGCGACTTCGCGCCGGCCAGGATCGCGCTGGCAATCGGATGCTCGCTGCCGCGCTCCAGGCTGGCGGCCAGGCGCAGGATCTCGTCTTCGGGCAGACCAGCCAGCGACTCCACGCTCGACAGGGTCGGCTTGCCGAGCGTCAGCGTACCGGTCTTGTCGACGACGAGCGTGTCGACTTTCTCGAGCCGCTCCAGCGCCTCGGCATTGCGGATCAGGATGCCGGCGGCGGCGCCACGGCCGACGCCCACCATGATCGACATGGGCGTTGCGAGCCCGAGCGCGCAGGGGCAGGCGATGATCAGCACGGACACCGCCGCCACCAGCGCGTAGGAGAAGGCAGGCGACGGACCCCAGATCGACCAGGCAGCGAAGGCGATCACCGACACGGCGATCACCGCCGGCACGAACCAGCCCGCGACGACGTCGGCGAGGCGTTGGATCGGCGCGCGGCTGCGCTGCGCCTCGGCCACCATCTTGACGATGCGCGACAGCATCGTGTCGCTGCCGACCAATTCGGCCTTCATGACGAACGTACCGCTGGTGTTCACCGTGCCGGCGATCACCCGGGCGCCGACCGACTTCGAAGCGGGCATCGGTTCGCCGGTGATGCTCGATTCGTCGACCGAGCCCGCGCCCTCGATCAGAGACCCGTCGACCGGCACCTTCTCACCGGGCCGCACGCGCAGCCGGTCGCCGACCGAAATCCGGTCGATCGCCACCTCGGCGTCGTGGCCGTTGGCGTCGATGCGCAGCGCGGTGCGCGGCGCCAGTCCCAGCAGCGCCTTGATGGCGCCGCCGGTCGCGTCGCGGGCACGTAGCTCGAGGACCTGTCCGACCAGCACCAGCACGACAATCACGGCGGCCGGTTCGAAATACACCGGTACCGATCCGTCGGCACCGCGCAGGCCCGCCGGGAACAGGCCGGGCGCCACGGTCGCGACGACGCTGTAGGCCCAGGCGACGCCGGTCCCGAGCGCGATCAGGGTGAACATGTTGAGGTGGCCGGTCCGCACCGACTGCCAGCCGCGCACGAAAAAGGGCCAGCCGGCCCACAGGACGACCGGGGTGGCGAGGGTCAGCATCAGCCACGGCATGAGGCCGTGCGGCAGGAAGCGGTGCAGGCCGAGCAAGTGCCCGCCCATGTCCAGCGCCACCAGCGGAACGGCCAGCACGCCGCCGATCCACAGGCGGCGGGTCATGTCCACGAGTTCTTCGTTCGGCCCATCGTCGAGTGTGATCTCGGCGGGCTCCAGCGCCATGCCACAGATCGGGCAGCTGCCCGGGCCGACCTGCCGGATCTCGGGATGCATCGGGCAGGTGAAGATGGTGCCGGGCGCGACCGCTGCCGCGGGCGGTGCTTCCTCCGGCTTCAGATACCGGACGGGATCGGCCGTGAACTTCTGCAGGCACTTGGGATTGCAGAAATAGTAGGTCTGGCCCTCGTGAACGATCGTGTTCTTCGCACCCTCGATCTTCACCTTCATCCCGCAGACGGGATCGATGGCGATGGTGGAATCTGGGGCAGGCGTAGCGGGCGTCCCGTGGGAGGCATGGCAGCAGGCGTGGCTCATGCTTGCTATCTATACCCTACGGGGGTATGGTTCAAGGATGGACCAGAAGTTCAAGAAGTCGCAGCTCGCTCGCCTCAGCCGGATCGAGGGCCAGGTGCGGGGCGTGGCGCGCATGATCGAGGAGGAGCGCTACTGCATCGACGTGCTGACCCAGATTCGTGCCGTGCGGGCCGCGCTCGACAAGGTCGAGCAGGAGACGCTGGGCGATCATCTGCAGCATTGCGTGGCGCACGCCTTCCATGCCGGCTCGGAAAAGGACCGGCAGGTCAAGATCGACGAGATTCTGGAAGTCCTCGACAATCGTCGCCGCTGACAGCTGGATCGTTTCGTTCGCGACACGCAGGGGCGAGGGTGGCGGAACCATGATCCTCCGGCCGAACTGGCCGACGCTTTGGCAGGACGCGCAAGTCGCTTCCTGCTGTGCAACGTTCGACAGATCGAGCGCGAGCCGTTCGTGACGGCCTTCGAGCACGAAATTCATCACATCACGGCGATCAGCCAATCCCGACACGCGCCGCGAGGAGCCTGTCGCGCTAGACTGGTCCGCCGATTGCAAAGGAACTCTCGATGCCGAAGACAAAGATTGCGCTCGCCTGTCAGGGCGGCGGCAGCCAGACCGCTTTCACCGCGGGCGCCTTGAAGGCGCTGTGCCTCGCCCAGAGCCGGCTGAAGGACGCGTTCGAATTCGTCGGCATCAGCGGCACCTCGGGCGGCGCCGTCTGCGCCACGCTGCTCTGGTACTCGTTCATGAAAGGCGAGCGGCCGGTCTGGAAGCGCATGATGGATTTCTGGGAGGAGAACACGGCCCAGGGCCCGATCGAGCACGCGATCAACCGGTTCATCGTCGAATCGGTGCGGCTGGTGAATGCCGGCATGATGCCGACCCTGCAGCTCAGCCCATCCTCGCCGATCATGCAGTCCATGATGGAGTTCATGACGACGGGGCAGCGCGCGGGATTCTCGGACTTCCGCGGGCTGCTGGAGAAGCACATCGACTTCGCCGAGATCGCCTCGTGGGGGCCGAAGCCACAACGGCCTGTGCTGATGCTGGGGGCCGCCAACGTCACCAGCGGCGCACTGGCCAAGTTCGTGTCCGCGCACGAGCCCATCCGGGTCGAGCACATTCTGGCCTCCTGCGCCGTGCCCAACATCTTTCCGGCTGTCCAGATCGGGCAGGATGCCTATTGGGACGGTCTCTTCTCCGACAACCCGCCGGTCGAGGAGCTGGCCCGTCCGCGCTCGGTCGGCGAGGCCAACATTCCCGACGAGATCTGGCTGATCAAGATCAACCCGACCGCCACCCGGCGGGTACCTGTGAAGCCCGGCGAGATCGTCGACCGGCGTAATCAGCTTGAGGGCAACATCTCGCTGTTCCAGCAGCTCGGGCACCTCGAGTTCATGAACGACCTGATCCTGGCCGACGCCTTCCGTCCGGAGTTCCTCAGCCGCTTCGACATCAAGGCACCCGTCCGCATCCCGAAGTCGTTCCACACCGACGGCGCCAAGCCCTACCACATTCCCTGCATCGAAATGCCGGCCGAGTTGCAGGACATGCTGGACTACGAGGGCAAGATCGATCGAGGCTCGGAGAATATCGGTCGCCTGATCGCCGAGGGCGAGAAGGCCGCCGAGGTCTTCCTGAAGGCACGGGCGGAAGCCATCGCCGCGTCTTCCCTCGGCGAGAACCAGACGGCCGGGCAGGCCGCGCCGAACGGCGAAGGGTTCAGTGAACTCCCCCTGTCGCGCTGGCGCGATCCGACGGACCGCCCGGAATAGACGCTACTGGGGCTCGATCTTCGCGATCTTCACGTATTCGGCCCACTTGGCCCGTTCCTCTCGGTCCTGCGCGGCGCATTGCTCGAGCGTGAGAGGCTTGGCCGTGAGGGCGAACTCCTCGGTCAGGCGCTTGTTGTTCTCGGGCGCGGTGATGGCCTCGTTGATCAGCGTGTTCAGCCGCTGCTGGATGGGGAGCGGCGTTGCCTTCGGTACCGCGATGGCCAGGAAGCCCGAGGTGGTGAAGCCCGGGAAGGTCTCGGCGAGCACCGGAATATCGGGGTAGAGCGGGCTGCGACTGGGAAGCGAGATGGCGAGCGCTCGCGCCTTCTTGTCGACGACCTGTCCGCGTCCAGCGGTGAGGTCGACGAACATGAAGTTGATGGCGCCGCCGTAGAGATCGTTCCAGGCATTGCCGATCGCCTTGTAGCCGACCCCCTGCCAGTCGACGCCGGCACGCTTGCCCAGCACCTCGGCCGGGACCTGCGAACTGGCGTTGAAGTAGCCGAAGTTGAGCTTGCCCGGGTTCGCCTTCGCATAGGCAAGCAGATCGGCCAGGGTCTTGAAGGGGCTGTCGGCCGGCACCACGAGGAAGGTGCCGGAAGAGCCGATGATGCCGACGACCGAGAAATCCTTTTCCGGGTCGTAGCCCGGGTTCTTGTACATGTGGACGTTGGCGGCGTTGGTCGAGGTCGTGGCCAGCATCAGCGTGTAGCCGTCCGGCGGCGCGACCTTCACCGACATCGCGCCCACGATCCCGTTGGCGCCCGGCTTGTTCTCCACGATGAAGGGCTGGCCGGTCTTCTCCTCGATGTACTTGCCGATCAGGCGCGCCGTGATGTCGCCCGAGCCGCCGGGCGCGAAGGGCACGATGATCCGGATGGCCTTGGTCGGGAAGGTTTCGGTCTGCGCGGTGGCGGGCAGGGCGGCGAGCAGGGGAACGGCGAAGAGGCTGCGGCGAGACAGCGAGGTGCGGAATGTGTCCATAAGAACGAAGTTTAGCGCATGCGCGTCGGATGGACAGCGCGCCGCTTGCAGCCCTACCTTGCGTCCATGTCACAATCAGGTCGGCCGCCGCTGGACGGCATTCGCGTCATCGATTTCTCCCGCGTGATCGCGGGACCCATGTGCACCCAGATGCTCTCGGACATGGGTGCCGAGGTGATCAAGATCGAAAATCCCGATGGCGGCGACGACACGCGCAAGGGCGCCGGCCCGCGCGCCGGCGGGCCCGATGGCGAGAGCCACTTCTTCATGACCTACAACAGGGGCAAGAAGAGCGTCGCCCTGGACTTCACCAAGCCCGACGGCCAGGCGATCGTGCACAAGCTCCTCGCCGGTGCCGACGTGATGGTCGAGAACTTCCGGCCCGGCGTGCTGAAGAAGTACGGCTTCGACTATGCGAGCCTCGCGACGAAGTACCCGAAGCTGATCTACCTCTCGATCTCGGCCTATGGACAGACCGGGCCGCTGTCCGATCGTCCGGGCTACGATCCCGTGCTGCAGGCCGAGTCGGGCATGATGAGCGTGAATGGCGAGGCCAATGGCGAAGGCCTGCGCCACGCCATCGCGATCGTCGACACGATGACGGCGATCCATTCCGTTGCGGCGGTCAACGCCGCGCTCTATGCGCGCCGCGATACCGGGAAGGGCCAGCAGATCGATCTCGCGCTCTACGACACGGCCCTCGTGTCACTGGGCAACATGGGCTCCTATTATCTGATCGGCGGCGAGCAGCCGCGGCGCGCCGGCAACGGCCATTTCGCGTCGGCGCCCAACAGCTCGTTCGAGACTGCGAACGGCAAGATCTACATGGCGGTGGCGAACCAGAAGCTGTTCGCGGATACCGCAAAGGCGCTGGGCCATCCCGAGTGGGTGACCGACCCGCGCTTCAATACGGTCGCCAACCGCGTGGCCAACAAGCCCGAGCTGACGCGCCTCATGGAAGAGGTGCTGACGACCGACACCAAGGAAAACTGGGCGCAGAAACTGCGCCACCTGCCGGCCGGCCCGATCCGCACGATGAAGGAAGCGCTCGACGAGCCGGAAGTGAAGCGCCGCGGCATGCTGAAGACCTACAGGCACAGCCGGGTCGGCGACGTGCCGCTGATCGGTTCGAACTTCCATTTCTCCGACACGCCGGTCGACGACACGCGCCCGCCGCCGGCGCTGGGCGAGCATACCGATCAGGTGCTGACGCAGCTGGCAGGCCTCGGTGCGGCGGAGATCGCCGCGCTGCGCGAAAAGAAGGTGATCGGCTAAGTAGGTTCCTCCCCATCTGAACGGGAAGGAAGCCAAGCTCACCTGTCCAGCCAGGTCTTCAGGATTAGGTTGGTCTCCTCGGGCTTCTCCATCGTGACGAGGTGGCCGCACTGGTCGACGACCACGAGCGCGGCGGCCGGTATGGCCTGGGCGATCTCCTCGGACAGGAACAAGGGCGTTGCCGCATCGTCGCGGCCGCAGACGACGATGGTCGGGCACTTGATGCGCGGCAGGTCGGGCCGCCGATCGGTGCGGATTGCCGCAAGCTCCTCCTGGCGCTTGTAGATCTCGACGCCGATCTCACCGCACATCGTCATCACCTCGTCGACCAGCGCCTTGTCGGGCAGCCGATAGGCCGGGATGAAGCGCGTCATCTGCATGCCGAGAACCAGCTCGAAATGGCCTTCGTTGGCGAGGCGGATGCGGGCGCGGCGAATGGCGCGCTCGGCCTCGTTCTGGCTCCTCATGCCGGTGTCGAGCAGGGCGAGCTTGGTGACGCGATCGCCGGCGAACTGCATGATCTCGACCGCCAGCATGCCGCCCAGTGACAGGCCGGCCAGCGCGAACTTCTCCGCCGGCATCTGGTCGACGACCCAGCGGGCGGCGCTCTCCCAGCTGTCCCAGATCGAGAGTGGCGCCTTGCGCCAGTCGGGCACGACGATGTCGGCCTGGCTCGAAAGAGCCGCGACCTGCGCGGCGAACAGGCGCGGCGAGCACAATACGCCGGGGACGAGCAGCAGGGGTGTCCGGGTCATTTCATTCCTCCGACGCGAACCGTAGCGCAGACCCATGGGCTGCGGTACCAATAGGCATGGCCGCCGCTTCCGTTCGCGACATCCGTCTCGACCTGTTCCGCGGGCTCGCGTTGTGGTTCATCTTCCTCGACCACATTCCGACCAACATCGTGAGCTGGCTGACCGTCCGCAACTACGGCTTCAGCGACGCGACCGAGATCTTCGTCTTCATCTCGGGCTACACCGCGGTGATCGCCTACAGCCGCATGCTGGATGCCGAGGGCTGGCCGCGCACCGCCGCGCGCATCTATCGCCGCGTCTGGCAGCTCTATGTCGCCCACATCCTGTTGTTCATGGCCTTCTCGGCGCAGATCGCCTGGGTCTCGATCGCCCGCGACACGCCGGCGTTGATCGAGGAGATGGAGCTGCTGGGCCTCGGCCAGAACCCCTATCGCGCGATCCTCGAAGCCGCGCTTCTCAAGTTCCGGCCGGTCAATCTCGACGTGCTGCCGCTTTACATCGTCCTCCTGGCGACCTTTCCGTTCGTCCTGCCGGTGGTGGTGCGATGGCCCTGGGTCGTGATCGGGGGGGCCCTCGCTCTCTATGCAGCGACCAGTCATCTGAACTGGAACCTGCCGGCCTATCCCGACGGAAAGGTCTGGTACTTCAACCCCATGGCCTGGCAGGTCGTCTTTCATGTCGGGGCTGCCTGCGCGGTGTTCGGTCCGGGGCTCTCCCGGCTCGACCGCTTCCGGGGGCCGCTGACCGTCCTGGCGATCGCGTTCATCCTGTTTGCAGCCTTCATCGCCCTGTCCTGGCACTACAATCCCCTGGAAAGGCTGGTCCCCACCTGGGTGGCGCGGCTGATCTATCCGATCGACAAGACCAACATCGACATCCTGCGGTTCCTGCATTTCCTGGCCATCGCCTGGCTGGTCCGGATCGCCGTGCCGATCGACGCCCCCGGCCTCAGGTGGCCCCTCTGGGAGCCACTTCGCAGATGCGGTGAAGCATCCTTGCTTATATTCTGTATCGGCACCTTCCTGGCGCTCAGTGGCCAGGTGATCGTCAGCCACTATGAAGATTCGATCTTGTCGCAGATTCTCGTGAGCATCCTGGGCATCGTCATCATGTGCGTGGCCGCTTACATCGCCGCCTGGTTCAAGCACGGCCACGCTCGGCCGTCGGCTCGCGTCGGGACGGCAACGGGGACGTCCCGATGAGTCGGGCGATCGCCTTTCTGGTCGCTGCGCTCTTTCTTGCGCTGGGCGGGACGGCCGAGGCAAAGTCGATGACGCTTTGCCGCGCGAAGCCCGAGCTACTCGCGCTGGGGACGAACCTGCCGGTCGCCCGCAAGGCGATCGCCGAGAAAAAGTCGCTGCGCATCATCGCACTGGGCTCGTCGACGACTGCCGGGTACGGCGTGTCGAATCCGGCCTTCGCCTATCCCACGCAGCTCCGCATCGGCCTGGAGAAGGCGCTGCCCGGCATCGACATCGAGGTTATCAACCGCGGAATCGGCGGCCAGGATGTCGAGGAGATGGCCGCTCGCATGCAGGTCGAGATGCAGGAGAATCCGGCCTCGTTGGTCATCTGGCAGACCGGCACCAATGCCGCCATTCGACACATGCCGCTTGAAAAGTTCGACAGCACGCTGCGCGCCGGTCTGAGGCTCGGCAAGTCGCTGGGGGCGGACTTCATCCTGATGAACCTGCAATACGTGCCGGCCGTCGTCGCCGCGCCCGACAAGGAAGCCTACGAGAAGATCATGGCCGATGCCGCCAGGGACTTTTCCGCCGGCCTGTTTCGCCGCTACGACATCATGCGCGGGTGGTACGATGACGGGATGCCATACGCCCAGTTCGTGCAGCTCGACGGACTCCATCTCAACGATTTCGGCCAGAAGTGCATCGGCAGGCTGCTGACCCGATCGATCGTGGATGCGCTGAAAGCTCCCTGACAAGAGGACGATCCATGCCCCGCCGTTTCGTCGATCTCTCCATCTATCTCGAGAACGACGTGATCTCCGATCCGCCACCGTTCGGACCGAAGATCCAGTATCACAAGCATGCTGACACGGCCGGCCAGATCGCCGGCTTCTTTCCGGGCTTGAAGAAGGAAGACCTGCCGGACGGTGCCGGCTGGGCGGTCGAGAATGTCAATCTCTCAACGCACAACGGCACGCATCTCGACGCGCCTTATCACTTCCATCCGACGATGAACAAGGGCGAGCGCGCGATCACCATCGACGAGGTGCCGCTCGAATGGTGCTTCCAGCCCGGGGTGAAGCTCGACTTCCGCGACAAGCCGGACGGGCATGTCATTACCGCCGCCGAGGTCGAAGAGGAGTTGAAGCGCATCGGTCATGAGCTGAAGCCGCTCGAGATCGTCGTCGTGAACACGCGCGCCGGCTCGCGCTATGGCAACAACGACTATGTCAATGCCGGTTGCGGCATGGGCTACGACGCCACGATCTATCTGCTGGAGAGAGGCGTGCGGCTGACGGGCACCGACGCCTGGAGCTGGGACGCGCCGTTCTACTTCACCGCCCAGAAATGGGCGAAGGATCACGATCCGTCGATCATCTGGGAAGGGCACAAGGCCGGGCGCGACATCGGCTACTGCCACCTCGAAAAGCTGCACAATCTCGAATCGCTGCCTGGCGACGGCTTCACCATCGCCTGCTTCCCGCACAAGATCCGCGGCGCCTCCGCCGGCTGGACGCGCGCGGTGGCGATCTTCGAGGATTAGCTAGAGAGAGGCGGGCCGGCGCGCGAAGAGGAGAGCGAGGCCGAGGGTTGCAATCAGACCCCCGGCGGCCGCGCGCAGCCGACGCAGCAACGCCGGTCGCCCGACGGCGATCGAACGGGCGCGCGACGCCAGCAGCGCCACGACGACGTCGACGGCCGTATTGAGCGTTACGGAGATCAGGCCCAGCAGAAGGAACTGCAGCCACACCGGCGCGGCCGCCGGATCGACGAACTGTGGCAGGAAGGCCAGGAAGAAGGCGGCGGTCTTGGGATTGAGTGCCTCGACGACGATACCTTCCCGGAAGGCCCTTGCGGTGCCTGTCGTCACCGCCGTCGCCTCGAAGGGCCGGCGTGCCTCGCGGATCGCCTTGATGCCGAGCCATACCAGATAGACCGCGCCGGCGAGCTTCAGCACCGTGAAGGCCTCGGCGCTCGCCATCACCAGCGCCGATACGCCGATGGCGCCGGCCGCGACATGGACAAGTCCGCCCAGACCCGTGCCGAAGCTCGAGGCCAGGCCTTCGCTGCGGCCCCCGGCAAGCGTGCGCGCCGCCACGTAGAAGATCCCCGGTCCGGGCGAGATCGCGATCGCCAGGGCCGTTGCGGTGAATAGAGCGACGGTCGCGGGATCCATCGCCGCCCTATGGCAGCGGGTCGGGCTCGCCCGGCGGCAGCGGCATCTCGAAGACGTTGAGGGTCATCGACACCAGCATGTAGTAGCCGCAGACGCCCACGAGATCGACGACGCCCTTCTCGCCGAACGCATCGATGGCGCGCTTGTAGTTGGCCGGGGCCACGCGGTTGGTCTCGAGATACTCGGTGACGAAATCGTAGACCACCTTCTCGACGTCGCGCTTGAACGGCGGCGTGGCGCGCAGGCGAACCGCCTCGATGATGTCTTCCGCGAGGCCGGCTTCCCGGGCGAGGCGGGCATGGGCGTAGAATTCGAACTGCGCCTTGAAGTGCCGGCCGACCAGGCAGATCGCGAGTTCGGACAGGTCGCGCGGCAGCGAATTGTGGAAGCGGCAGTATTCGCCGAGCTTCTGCGCGCGATCGGCCAGGATGGGGCTGCGCAGCCACGGCTCGAAGGGGCCGCGCAAGCCGCCGCGTGGGCCGGACATGATCGCGTCGGCGACCTTCTTCTGTTCGGGATCGAGTTTGTTCAGGTCGAGCGGCGCCAGACGCGGCATTGCGTTTCCTCTTTTGTGTGTTCTGGAAAGACTAGAACGGGCAGCCGGCGTCGCCGACGCGGCTGACATCGGCATTGTCGAAGATGTGGTTCACGATGGATATGCCGGCCTGCATCGCCGCACTCGAGCGCACGTTGCAGGACCCGGTCGCCGTCCACAGCACCTTGCCGCCGCTCGATTCGTAGAGCGTGAGTGACACGCGCAGGGTCGACCCCGAGGGTACAGCCGGGATCGTGTCGCGCCGGCCGATCGGATTGGCCGGCAGCATCAGGCGCGGATTGGCGCCCGTTTCGTAGTCCTGGGCCTGCATCATCGGCATTTCGCGATCGAGGCCGCCGGACAGGTCGAAGTAGCTTACGTCCATCCGCATGACATTGCCGCCACTGAAGCCGACCTGGTTGCCGCGCTGGGTGAGGCGGACCATGACCTGGCGGCGCAGCTCGCGCGCGAGATGCGTGTCGGAGGTGAGCTGGACGGCGATCTTGACCTTCGGAATCTTCTGGTACGCCTTGATCTCCAGTTCGCCGAGCTTGGGACCGGCGGGCACGCCGTATCCCTGGGCGGAGACCGGCGCCGCGAAACAGAGCGCCGAAAGCATGACAAAGGTGGCGGCGATGCGCATTCGTCTGTCCCCTAACGTCCTTCGACCGCCGTCAGCCTGCTCCAGCCGGCTTCGTCCCGGTCGAGCATGCGCTTCAGCGATTCGAAATGCAGGAAGGCCTGCTGCGCCTCGCCCGCGATCTGCCTGGCCGTATGCTCGGCCATCGCCTCGTCGATATTGTGCAGCTCCCGGCCGGTCTGCATGGCGAGCACCTGCACCATCGCCGCACGTTCGAGGTAATAAAGGTCGTCGTAGGCTTGGGCAACGGTCGGACCCGAGACGATGACGCCGTGGTTTCGCAGGAACAGGATGTCCTTGTCGCCCATGGCCCGGCACATACGCTCGCCTTCGTCGTTCGAGAGCGCGACGCCGCCATAAGCCTCGTCGTAGGCGATGCGGCCCCAGTAGCGAAAGGCGTTCTGGGTGCACATCTCGATCCGGCCGTCGCGGATCGAGGTCAACGCGGTCGCGTAGGGCATGTGGGTGTGCAGCACGACCTTGGCGCGCGGATTGCCGGCATGGATGCGGGCGTGGATGTAGAAGGCGGTCGGCTCGACCGGGTACTTGCCCTCGATGATGTTGCCGTCGCCGTCGGCCATGACGATGTCGGACGGCGTGATCTCCGACCAGTGCAGGCCCTGCGGGTTGACCAGGAAGAGATCGTCGCGGCCGGGCACCGCCATGCTGAAATGGTTGCAGACACCCTCGTTCAGCCCGTGCCGCGCGGCGGCGCGCAGGGCGGTGGTCAGGTCGATCCGCGCCTGGGTGACCGGGTCGTTCGCCAGCATGTTTCGGAGCTCCATTCTCGTCGGCCTTTGCAGGGCCGATGATGCGGCTTCCGGCAATCGGGGCCAAGGGAAATTGCCGGGCCCGGAGGACGCGCGATCAGGCGGGTGACGAAACGCGCGGTCCGTCGGTGGCCGATATCTCGCGCACCAGCTTGGTGCGCACGGCGCGGCCGAAATGGTCGAAATTGTCGGCGACGATCAGGAACGAGCCCGGGCCGCCGATGACGCTCTCCTCATAGTACTTGTCGAGGGTGAGGTCGGGCGGGCGGCCGAAATTGCTGCGGTTCATCATGACCGGCAGGCCGTTGACCACGATGCCCTGCGACACGAGCTTGTCGCGCACGATCTCGGCCGGCGGCCCGTCGTTGGTGCGGCCGTCGCCTGACACGTCGATGACCCGCCGCTTGGCGATGAAGGGAGCATTTTCGAAGCGCTGGCCGGCATGGGCGAGGGCGGCTCCGATCGCCGTCCAGCTCTGCGAGATGCGCGGCGCTTCGGCGAGTTTGTCGGCAAAGCGCCGGGCGGCGCCCGGGCTATCGATCACCGTCCAGTCGATCACGACGGTCTGGAAGTGGGCGCCCGCCCATTCAGTGTAGCAGATCGCGATCCGCCTGTTCTCGCCTGAGAGGATGGCGTCGACGACGCGGTCGTTGGTGAGGGCCTCGATGTAGCCGCGCCGCTGCAACTCGGCCTCGACCTCATCGATCGATCGCGACACGTCGACGGCCAGCACGAGCTGAAGGTCGACGGTTGTCTGGGCGCGAGCCGACGTTACCGTCGCCAGGGCCGCCATGGAGCCTACGAGCGCCGACCGTCGCCTCATGCCCACCTCCGTCGAAGGCACGAAGCATAACATCGTCGGCGCCGGCGCAAACGAAAACGCCGGAGGAAATCCCCCGGCGTTCAGGTCGGCCGTCAGGACGGCCTATTGCCCAAAAGGCTTACTGATCGTCGTCGAAGCCACGCTTGCGCGGTTCGTAGTCGCGGTCGCGGCGCGGACGGTCCGGCCCACCGCCAAAGCGACGGGCGGGCTTGCCGAAATCGCCGCCTTCGGCCGGGGGAGGAGGAGCGCTGCTGAAGTCGGCACGGCGATCCCGCATCGGGCCGCCATCGCCGGCGCCGCGGTAACCGCCGCCGCCGTCACGACCGCCACCGCCGTAACCGCCACCGCCGTCACGACCGCCACCACCGTAGCCGCCGCCACCGCCGCCGCGATAACCGCCGCCGCCGCCGTCACGACCGCCACCACCACCGTAACCGCCGCCACCGCCACCACCGTAGCCGCCACCACCACCGCCGCCGCCATAGGGCGGGCGCGGGCCGCGCGGACGGAAGCCACCGCCATCGCGGCCGCCGCCACCACCGCCGCCATATCCACCACCGCCGCCACCACCGGGCTGACGTTCGACGGCTTCACGGACCGCGATCGAGCGGCCATCCAGCAACGCGCCGTTCATGGCCTGCATGGCCGAGGCGCCTTGGTCATCGGTTTCCATCTCGAGGAACGCGAAGCCGCGGCTGCGGCCGGTCTCGCGATCCACGATCACTTTCGAGGATGTGACGGTGCCGAACTGAGAGAAGGCTTCTTGCAGACGCTCAGACGTGACCGAATAGGGCAGGTTGCCCACAAACAATTTGCGACTCATTCAAGGCTCTGGGCTAGAGGAAGGATCGAGCGGAGTCCGGCGCGCGCTTGCTGGACGGATGCGTCCAAGCGTTTCGATGACCTTTGACAGATGACCAAGTAGCTCACGGGAAGACGTTGACCGGTATCGCGCTCCGCGACTGTGTGCCGAGACTCATGATGATGCTCGTCGGCGAGTGTCGCAATGCAGCACTTATGCGCTGATTCAAGCTTTGAGTCCACCCGTCGCGGGGTTGAGACGCATCGAAGCACGGCACACAATCGACGGGAATTCGGGAGGGATTTGAAAGTGATCGTCGACCACAGAACCTATGAGCTGCAGCCCGGCCGCCTGCGCGACTTCCTCGCGCTCTACGAAAAGGAGGGCCTGCCGGTCCAGCTCAAGCATCTCGGCAACCTCGTCGGCTACTACACGACCGAGGTCGGCAACGTGAACGAGATCGTTCACATGTGGGGCTACGCGGATCTAGCCGACCGCACGAAGCGTCGCGCCGCGATGGCGGCCGACCCCGCCTGGCAGGCCTATTTGCAGAAGAGCCGAGAATATATGAAGACGATGAACAACAAGATATTGGTGCCCACCACCTTCTCACCCACGAAGTAAGGGAAAGATCTCCAACATGGCTACCGCATACCCGCGCCGCAGCGGCGCGCAGGTTCTGATCGACCAGCTCCGTATCCACGGCACCGACACGATCTTCGGCGTACCGGGCGAGAGCTATCTGGCCGCGCTCGACGCGCTCTACGCGCAACGCAATTCCATCCGCTACGTGATCTGCCGCCAGGAAGGCGGCGCCTCGTACATGGCCGAGGCCTACGGCAAGCTGACCGGCAAACCCGGTGTCTGTTTCGTTACACGCGGGCCCGGCGCCACTAATGCCAGCGTGGGAATGCATACCGGCTTCCAGGATTCGACGCCCATGATCCTGCTGGTCGGCCAGGTGGCGCGCGAACAATCCGAGCGCGAGGCGTTCCAGGAAATCGACTATCGCCGCATGTACGGCCAGATGGCCAAGTGGGTCACCCAGATCGAGGATGCGCGCCGCATCCCCGAGATCGTGAGCCAGGCTTTCCATCGCGCGGTGAACGGCCGGCCCGGGCCCGTCGTCATCGCCCTGCCCGAGGACATGCTGGTCGACGAGGTCGAGGTCGCGGATGCTGGCCCCTACAAGGTCGCGCGCGGCGCGCCGGCTCCGGAGGACATGGCGAGTTTCCGCGAGCTGCTGGCCGCGGCGAAGCAACCGCTCGTCATCCTGGGCGGTGGCGGCTGGGACGCCAGGGCCTGCGACGACATCAAGGCGTTCGTCGAAGCCAACCACCTGCCGGTGACGACCGCCTTCCGCAACCAGGACCTGATCGACAACCGGCACGACAATTTCGCCGGGGATCTCGGCCTCGGCGTGAACCCGCCGCTCGGCAAGCGGATCAAGGAGAGCGATCTCATCATCGCGATCGGCCCCCGTCTCGGCGAGGCCACCACCGGCGGCTACACCATGTTCGACCTGCCGGTGCCGGCGCAGAAGATGGTGCATGTCCATGCCGGCGCCGAGGAGCTCGGCCGTGTCTACCAGGCGACGCTCCCGATCAACTCGGGCATGGCGCAGTTCGCGGCGGCGGCAAAGGCGATGAAGCCGGTCGATGCCTCCGCCTGGAAGGCGAGCGTCGCGGCCGCGCGCGCCGACTATCTGAAGAACATCGAGCCGCCGCCGATGCCGGGCTCGGCCAACCTCGCGGAGATCGTGGGCTGGCTGAACAAGCGCCTGCCCGACGACGTCATCGTCACCAACGGCGCGGGCAACTATGCCGGCTTCGTCCATCGCTTCTTCCAGTATCGCGGCTTCCGGACCCAGCTCGCGCCGACCAACGGGTCGATGGGCTACGGCGTGCCGTCGGCAGTGGCGGCCAAGGTCGCCGCGCCGGGACGCACCGTCGTGTCGTTCAGCGGCGACGGCTGCTTCCTGATGAACGGGCAGGAGTTCGCGACCGCCGTCCAGCACGGGGCGAATGTCGTGTTCATCGTCGTCGACAACGGCATGTACGGCACGATCCGCATGCATCAGGAGCGTGAGTATCCGACGCGCGTCCACGGCACCGAGCTCAGGAACCCCGACTTCGCCGCCTATGCCCGCGCCTTCGGCGGCCATGGCGAGACGGTCGAGCGCACCGCCGACTTCGAGGCGGCGTTCGAGCGGGCGCTTGCCGCCGGCAAGCCGTCGATCATCCATGTGAAGACGGATGCCGAGGCGATCACCTCGCGCATCACCATGAGCAAGCTGCGCGAGCAGGCGCTGGCGAAGCAGAAGCATTAGGCAGACAAGCAGGCGGCCGGACGCGATCCCGTCGACGGGCTTGCGTCCGGCCGTCGCCGCCCTTATAGAGGCGGTCCGTGGAGATTTGAGCCGACCGGCTTGCGACCACGTTAAACATCGCTAAAAGGTCGGAGGTGCTCGCAAAGCCCCCGTCCTTCCAGGTCGGGGGCTTTTCGTTTGCGCAGCTGGAAGGGCGCGCGGCGAGACAGGAGAAGTGAGATGGACGGTTCGATTCCGGTGAAGAAGGCGCAGGCCGATGTTTCGAAGTGGCGCGCCCAGACCCGCGCGGTGCGCGGCGGCCAGATCCGCAGCAACTTCGACGAGACGTCCGAAGCGCTTTTCCTGACCTCGGGCTATGCCTATTCGAGCGCCGAGGAGGCCGAGGCCACCTTCAAGGGTGAGAGCAACCACTACCAGTATTCGCGCTTCGGCAACCCGACCGTCACCATGTTCGAGAACCGGCTGGCCGCGCTGGAAGGCGCCGAGGCCTGCCGCGCCACCTCGACCGGCATGTCGGCGGTGTTCTTCGCGCTGCTGGCGCTGCTCAAGGCGGGCGACCGCATTGTCGCCGCGCGTCAGCTCTTCGGGTCCTGCCACTACATCGTGGCCGACCTGCTGCCGAAGTACGGCATCCAGAGCGAGCTGGTCGACGGCGGCGATCTCGCCCAGTGGGAGAAGGCGCTGTCGAAGCCCGCGCAGGCCGTGCTGTTCGAATCGCCGTCCAACCCGATGCTCGACATCGTCGACGTGAAGGCGGTGTGCGACCTCGCGCACAAGGCCGGCGCCAAGGTCGTGCTCGACAATGCCTTCGCCACGCCGATCCTGCAGCGGCCGCTCGAATTCGGCGCCGACGTCGTCGTGCACTCCGCCACCAAGTACATCGACGGCCAGGGACGCACCCTGGGCGGCGCGGTGCTGGGCTCGAAGGAGTTCATCCTCGACAAGCTGCAGCCGATCATCCGCAACACCGGCCCCTCGCTCAGCCCGTTCAACGCCTGGGTTCTGGTGAAGGGCCTCGAGACGCTGGGCCTGCGCGTCGAGCGCCATTGCGCCAACGCCCGCCGCGTCGCCGACGCGCTGGCCGCCCATCCCGCGATCGGCCGCGTGCTCTATCCGGGACGCCCCGACCACCCGCAGCACGCGTTGGCCGCGAAGCAGATGTCCGATTTCGGCGGCGTGGTGACCTTCGACGTCAAGGCGGGCAAGCAGGCCGCCTTCGCGGCCCTGAACCGCCTGCAGATCGTCGACATCTCCAACAATCTCGGCGACGCCAAGAGCCTGGTCACGCATCCGGCGACGACCACGCATATGCGCATCGGCGCCGAGGAGCGCGCCAAGCTCGGCATCACCGACGGCACGATCCGCATCTCGGTCGGCCTCGAGGATGTCGAGGACATCGTTGCCGACCTGGTCCAGGCGCTCGACGGCTGACGCCGGCCAGCGGAGGGGACATGGCTCTTTCGGCCGATCTGTGGGCGGCGAACGCCGACCTCGCGTCGCGCATCCTGTCGCACGGTTTCGTGCGCGGGCTGCGCGACGGCTCGCTGCCAATCGAATGCTTCAAGGGCTATGTCGCGCAGGATGCCTATTTCCTGGAGGCCTTCGCGCGGGCCTATGCCTTCTGCCTCGCCAATTCCCGCTCGCGCGACGACCTCCATGGCTTTGCCGGCCTGATCGCGGGCGTGCTGCAGGAGCTCGAGCTCCACAAGGGCTACGCCGAGCGCTGGCGGGTCGATCTCGATGGCGTCGCGCCCATCGAGGCCACGCGCGCCTATGTCGACTTCCTCCTCGACACGGCGCGGCGCGGCAATCTCGGCGAGACCATCGCGGCGATGACCCCGTGCATGCGGCTCTACGCCTTCCTCGGCCGCTCGCTGGCGGCGAACGGCGTCGCCAATCTCTATTCGGAATGGGTGAAGACCTACGCCGATCCGGAGTTCGAGGCGCTGGCCGTGCAGCTCGAGGCGCTGCTCGATCTCCATGCCGTGGACAGCGAAGCGGTGCGCGCCAACTATCGCCGCGCCATGGAACTCGAACTCGGCTTCTTCGCCGCCCACACCTAGCGGGCGCCGGAATGGGTTTTTGCAGGGGCCGGCGGGCAGTATCGCCCCCTCAACGGTATCGGGATACCTGTTTCGGGGCGGGCGATTCTCGGTTCGTCTGATTCGTTTGTTTTGTTTGTTTCGCTTGTTGGCCGGGAATCGGCCTTTCGGCGGCCCGTCAGAGCGGCGCCAGTCTCTCCATCGAGCGGTCGAGGGCGCCGTGCAGGTCGGCGGTCAGCTTAGCGCCCATCGCCGTCCGCACCTCCTGCTCGGCGTCCGACCACATCGGCAGCGCGCGCTTGAACAGGGCGCGGCCCGCCGGCGTCGCGACCAGCTCGTGCCGCCGCTTGTCGCCCGCGGCCGCCCGTTCGATCACGCCCGAGGCCAGCAGCGGCCGCAGGTTGCGCGTGAGCGTGGTGCGATCGGTCGCCAGAAGCTCGGACAGTTCGGTGATGCTGACCGGACCCCGGGCGATCACATATCCCAGGAGCGAGAACTGGGAGATGCGCAGGCCGGTCGGGGCGAGGTGCCGGCTGTAGATCTGGGTGACGCGCCGCGCCGCGCTGCGCACACGAAAGCAGGTGCAGTCGGTGGGCGAGAGGCGGGCCGGGGGAGAATCGGCTGTCATGGGAGCGAGACTATCGCCGCTTCTTGCGCCGGCAAAGCCTCAATGTGTATATGCACATAAAATCGCGATGGAGGCGGACATGGCGGCAGAAGCGGGATATGGCGTGGTGCCGGTCGAGCAGGCGCGCACCCTGGACGGGCTGGAGTTGTTCAAGGGCCTGCTGGAGGGGCGCTATCCGGCGCCGCCGATCTCGCGGACGCTGGGTTTCAAGCTCGTCGAAGTCGACGCCGGCCGCGTCGTCTTCGGCTATACGCCCGCCTTCGACCATTATAATCCGCTCGGCACGGTCCATGGCGGCATCGCCGCCACCCTGCTCGATTCGGTGATGGGCTGCTGCATCCACACGATGCTGAAGGCCGGCAGCGGCTACACCACGGTCGAGATCAAGGTGAACTACGTGCGCGCCATGACCGACAGGACCGGGCCGGTCCGGGCCGAGGGCAAGGTCATCAACGTGGGCTCGCGCATCGCCACGTCCGAGGGCCGGCTGACCGACGCGGCCGGCAAACTGCTCGCGCACGGCACGACCACCTGCCTGATCTTCCCGATTTAGCCTAGTCTGTCGGCATGCAGAATGCCGCCGCCGAACAGAGCCTCCTGAAGCTTTCCATCGCCGTCACCATCGTCGTGTCGGCTTTCGGCGTCCTGTTCGGCCTGCTGTCGGGGTCGATGTCGATCCTGTTCGACGGCGTCTTCTCGGCCATCGATGCGGCGATGTCGGGGCTGGCGCTGTTCGTGTTGCGCCTCATCACCCGGGCCGCCGAGAACCGGCGCTTCCAGTTCGGCTACTGGCATATCGAGCCCATGGTTCTGGCATTCAACGGCGGCACGCTGATGCTGCTCTGCTTCTACGCCTTCCTGAATGCCGTTGACAGTCTGCTGGCCGGCGGCCGGAATCTCGATTTCGACTGGGCCATGGCCTATGCCGTGCTGGTCTGCGGCGCGTGCTTCGGCATGTTCTTCTACGAACGCCATCGCAATCGCCGGATCGGATCCGAATTCGTGCGGCTCGACACGCAAAGCTGGCTGATGAGCGGCGCGATAACCTCGGCCCTGCTCGTGGCCTTTGCCATCGCCGCCGCGCTGAAGGGGACGGCCTACAAGGACCTCGCGCCGTACGCCGACCCGGCGGTTCTGGCGCTTCTGACGCTGATCCTCGTCTTCGTGCCCATCGCCACCGTCCGGCGGGCGCTGCAGGAGATCCTGCTCATCACGCCGGCCGATCTAGACGCGCGCGTCCGCGAGGTCATGGACGACACGGTCGCCCGGCACGGCTTCAAGACCTACACCAGCTACGTGGCGAAGGTCGGCCGCGCCCAGTTCATCGAGATCCACATCGCCGTCCCGCCGCAATCCCCGATCGACAGTGTGGGAAAGGCCGATGCGATCCGGCGCGAGATCGCCGAGGCGATCGGCGGCGAGGGGCCGAACCGCTGGCTCACGATCGACTTCACCGCCGATCCGAGGTGGCTGTAGACGGGTTTGACCTTTTGGCCGGAAACTCCCATGTCAGGGGCCGGAAGGAATTCGCCCGCTTATGTACAAAGCCACAACCCGTGCCATCCAGGTGACGGTCCAGCCGCAATATCTGCCGGACCAGTCGGAGCCCGAGAAGTCACAATTCGTGTGGGCCTATACGGTGCGCATCGAGAACGGCGGCGATGTCGCGGTGCAGTTGCGCAGCCGGCACTGGAAGATCACCGACGGTCTCGGCCGGGTCCAGGAGGTCAAGGGCCCTGGCGTCGTGGGCAAGACGCCGCTGCTGCGTCCTGGCGAGGTGTTCGAGTACACTTCCGGAACCCCACTTTCCACGCCATCCGGCATCATGGGCGGCACGTATCAGATGGTCGACGAAGCGGGCGTCAAGTTCGACATCGAGATTCCGACCTTTTCGCTCGACACGCCGACGGTGCAGCGCAGCCTCAACTAGGCTGCGGATCAAAGGAGTTTAAGACGATGAACAAGATGGCGAAGCCGAGCGAGGTCGTTTCGCTCGCCACCGGCCTGTCCCGGCCGTCGCGCGAGGAGGCCGAGGCCGCCGTCCGCACGCTGATCCGCTGGGCCGGGGACGATCCCGCCCGCGAGGGTCTGGTCGGCACCCCGGACCGTGTGGTCCGCTCGTACGAGGAATTCTTCGCGGGCTACGACCAGGATCCGCGCGACATGCTGCAGCGGACCTTCGAGGAGGTCGAGGGCTACGACGAGGTCGTGGCGCTGCGCGACATCCGGCTCGAGTCGCACTGCGAGCATCACATGGTGCCGATCATCGGCAGGGTCCATGTCGCCTACCTGCCGGACAGGCGCGTCGTCGGGATCAGCAAGCTGGCCCGAGTGGTCGATGCCTTCGGCCACCGCCTGCAGATCCAGGAGAAGCTGACGGCGCAGATCGCCAACACGCTGCAGGAGGTGCTGCAGCCGCGCGGCGTCGCCGTCGTCATCGAGGCGGCCCACCAGTGCATGACCACGCGCGGCGTCCACAAGTCGGACGTGACCATGGTGACCAGCCGCATGCTGGGCGCATTCCGCGACAATGGCGAGACAAGGCGCGAATTCCTGAGCATGATCGGGCGCACGTCGATCTAACAGCAACGCGCCCCGAGCAAGACAGGACATCATGGCCGGAGAGACCGTCAATTCCATCGAGATGCTGCGCAGGCTCGTGGCCTTCGATACCACCTCGCGCAATTCCAACCTCGCTTTGATCGAGTACGTCCAGGCCTACCTGAAGGGCCACGGCGTCGAGTCGAAGCTGGTGCCCAACGAGGACGGATCGAAGGCCAATCTGTTCGCCACCGTCGGCCCCAACGTACCGGGCGGCGTCGTCCTGTCGGGGCATACCGATGTCGTGCCGGTCGACGGCCAGCCCTGGGTCACCGACCCGTGGACGCTGACCTTGAAGGACGGCAAGTATTACGGTCGCGGCACCTGCGACATGAAGGCGTTCTACGCCATCGGCCTCGCCATGCTGCCGGAGTTCCTCAAGGCCCCCCTGAAGAAGCCGATCCACTTCGCGCTCTCCTACGACGAGGAGATCGGCTGCTTCGGCGCGCATTCGCTGGCCGCCCGCATGGCGAGCGAAGTGCCGAAGCCCCGGGTCATCATCATCGGCGAGCCGACCATGATGACCGTCGTGCATGCCCACAAGGGCAGCCAGAGCTATGTCACCAAGTTCACCGGCTTCGAGGCGCATTCCTCGATGACCCATCTCGGGGTCAGCGCCATCCACTTCGCCGGCGAGTTCATCCACTACCTCAATACGGTGCAGGAGGAACTCGAGGCCGCGGCGCCCAAGGACAGCGAATTCATGCCGGCCGCCGCGACCTTCAACGTCGGCACCATCATCGGCGGCACCGCGGGCAACATCCTGGCGCGCGAGTGCGAGGTGCTGTGGGGCTATCGCGAGCTGCCGACCCGCCCGATCGAGGAGCTGGGCGAGCGCGCCAAGAAGTGGCTGAAGGAAGAGCTGCTGCCGAAGATGAAGGCCAAGCACCCGGCCGCCGCCATCGAGACCGAGCTGCGCGCCTCGACGCCCGCCTTCTCGCCCGAGGGCAACGACGACGCCAAGGTGCTGGCCGGCAGCTGGTCCGGCTCCAACACGATCGGCGCCGTGGTCTATGCGACCGAGGCCGGTATCTTCCGCAAGGTGCTGGGCGTGCCGACGGTAGTCTGCGGCCCCGGCGACATCGCCCAGGCGCACCAGCCCAACGAGTTCATCCTCGCCTCGCAGATCGACGCCGGCGAAGCCTTCATGAAGCGCATGCTGGAGTGGTCCTGCCGGGACTAGGTCCAGGAGTGGGCGTGGCAAAGAGCCTGCTCCGTCCATGACGAGCGCGGTCGCAACCCGGGATGGCCGCACGCTTAGCTATCTCGAGGTCGGCGATCCGCTGGGGCCGCTGGTCATCCACAATCACGGTGGACCCAGTTGCCGGCTGGAGGCGCGCCTGTTCGCGAAGTCGGCGTCGAAGAACCGGTTGCGGCTGATATGCGTCGATCGGCCCGGTATCGGAAAATCCACGTCCCAGCGAGTCCGCACCTACGCAGGCTGGGCCGCCGACCTGACGGCGATTGCCGATGCGCTGGGATACCGCGAGTTCGGCGTCACGGGCTGGTCGGAGGGCGGACCATGGGCGCTGGCGGCTGCAGCCTGCATCGATCCCCTGCGGCTGCGCCATGTCAGCAGCATCGCGGGCGGCAGCTATGGCGCCTTCGGCGACAACTGGGCCGCGGATCGGCTTTCCCGGGCCGATGCGCTGGGCGGATCGCTCGCGCTGCGCTTCAGGCCGGGCTTCCGTCTCATGTATGCTCTGCTTGGCGTGACCGCCAAATACTTCCGCGCGACCTTCGTCGAGCAAGTGCGCAAAGTCGTGAACGACTACGACCGACGGATCCTGCTGCAACCCGATGTCGAGACGATCTTCCGCGAGATGTCCGCCGAATGCTTCGCTCAAGGCAGTGACGGTCTGGTGAGCGACAGCGAACTCCTCTACCGGCGCTGGGCTTTCGACGTGAGGGCGATCGAGCGGCGTGTCCATCTGTGGCAAGGCACCGATGACCGGCTCGTGCCGGCTGGCATCAACAAGACCGTCGCCGACCGGATGCCGGGCGCCGTCTGGCATCCCGTGGAGGGCGCCGGTCATTTCGTGGCGGTCGGGTCGGCCGACGAGCTATTTGCCGTCGCCGCCGAGGAACTGGGGGCGAAGTAGATGGGCAATGCCGTGCCGCACCTGATCGCCGTCGACTGGGGCACGAGCTCCCTGCGGGGTGCCCGTCTCGACGCGGCGGGCCGCGTGCTGGAGGAGAAGAGCGCGCCGCTCGGCATCCTCAACGTGCCCCAGGGCGACTTCGCCGGCGTCTTCGCTTCGTTGTTCGCCGACTGGATGAAGCCGGCCGGCAGCGTCTGCCTGATCTCCGGCATGGCCGGCAGCCGGCAAGGCTGGGTCGAGGCGCCCTATGTCGCCTGTCCGGCGGGACCGGAAGAACTGGAGCGCCACCTGCACTGGATCGAGCCGGGGCGGATCGCCCTGGTGCCGGGCCTCAGCGTCGAGCGGGGCGAGGTGCCGGACGTGATGCGCGGCGAAGAGGTGCAGATCTTCGGCGCGATGCGGCTGGGCGGCCTCACCGACGGGCTGTTCGTTCTGCCCGGCACGCACAGCAAATGGGCGACGGTGCGGGACGGGCGGGTGACCGGCTTCCGGACCTGCATGACCGGCGAGTTCTATGGCCTGCTCAGCCAGCATTCGATCCTGGCGCGGACGCTCGATGCCGAGGCGCCGCTCGACGAGGCGATGTTCCTGCGCGGCGTGACGCGCGCCGGGGAAGGCAATGGCCTGCTGCACGATGCCTTCGGCGTGCGTGCGCTGGCTTTGTTCGACCGCCTGTCTCCGGCGCAGTCGGCGAGTTATCTCTCCGGTCTGCTGATCGGGGAGGAACTGGGGACGCAGGACCTGACGGCGGGCCGCGAGGTTGTCGTCATCGGCGCGCCGGCGCTCACGGCGCGCTATGCTCTGGCGCTGGGGCAGAAAGGCGCCACGATGCGCCGTTTCGGCGCCGAGGCGACATGGGCAGGCTTGAGGGCTTTGCAGCGATGACCACGATCGACAGGTTCCAGGCCGCGATGCGAGAGCTGCCGCTCGTCGCCATCCTGCGAGGGCTGAGACCCGAAGAGGCGCCTGCGATCGGAGACGTGCTCGTAGAAGCGGGATTCCGATTGATCGAAGTACCGCTCAACTCGCCGCAGCCTCTCGACAGTATCGCCTCCCTGCGCAAGCGTTTCCCCGATGCCGTGATCGGCGCCGGCACCGTGCTCACGCCAGCGGAGGCGAGGGACGTGGCTTCGGCGGGAGGCGAACTGGTCGTCGCGCCGAACTTCGACCCCGAGGTCGTGGCGGAGACGGTGCGGCTCGGCATGGCGAGCCTCCCCGGCATCCTGACGCCGACCGAGGCCTTTGCGGCGCTGAAGGCGGGGGCCCACGGGCTGAAACTCTTTCCGGCCGAACTGGCCTCGCCCGCCGTCGTGAAGGCGTTGCTGGCGGTGTTGCCGAAGGGCACGCAATTGATCCCGGTCGGCGGCATCGGCGCGGACAGTTTCTCTGCCTGGCGCACCGCCGGCGCCGCGGGCTTCGGTCTGGGCTCGTCGCTCTACAAGCCAGGCGACGATGCAGTGACGGTGCGGGCCAAGGCAGAGGCCATCGTGTCGGCCTGGCGCAAGTAAAAAAGAAACCGGAGGGGAAACATGAAGATCAGGAGCTACGAGATTTTCCGCTGCGACGCCGGCTGGCGTCTCTTCTCCTTCCTGAAGCTGGTGACCGACAGCGGGCCTGTCGGCTGGTCCGAATACAACGAGAGCTTCGGCAGCCCCGGCCTCTCGGGCGTCATCGAGAACCTGATGCCGAGCGTGATCGGCATGGACCCGATGGACATCGAGCTGGTGAACGCGGTGCTGGCCACCAAGTCGACCCAGTCGCGCGGCGGCGTGGTGCGGCAGGCGATCGCCGCGATCGAGAATGCGCTGCTCGACATCAAGGGCAAGGCGCTGGGCGTGCCGGTCTATCAGCTGTTCGGCGGCAAGCTGCGCGACCGCATTCCCGTCTACTGGTCGCATTGCGGTTCCTACCGCATGCGCAATCCCGATCTCTGCGGCACGCCGGCGGTGCGCTCCTATGATGACATGGCGCGGACCGGTGAGGAGGTACGCAGGAAGGGCTTCACCGCCTGCAAGACCAACATCGCCATGGAGGTCGACGGCAGGTTGCGCGCCTATCGCCCGGGTTTCGTGGTCGGCAAGGGCTTTCCCGAGCGCAACTGGGACGCGTTCATCGCGCGCAGTGCCGCGAAAACGGTCGAGGCGTTCCGCGCCGGCGCCGGTCCCGATGTCGGCATCATGCTCGACACCAATTTCCATTTCCGCACCGAGGGCTTCAAGCGCATCGCCGACGCGGTCGGACCGACCGGCCTCACCTGGCTCGAACTCGACGTCCACGACCCGAAGTCGATCGCGATGATCCGCCGCGACGCGCCCTGTCCCATCGCCTCGGGCGAGACCCTGCTGGAACGCCGCGACTTCCGGCCGTACCTCGAGGCCTATGCCTTCGACACCGCCATCGTCGATGTGATCTGGAACGGCTTCGCCGAATCGCTGAAGATCGCCTCGATGGCCGACGTCTACGAAGTGAACGTGGCGCCGCATAATTTCTACGGCCACCTGGCCAGCGCCATCTCGGCGCATTTCTGCGCCGCCGTGCCGAACTTCCGCATCATGGAGATCGACATCGACGGCGTGCCGTGGCGCGACGAGATCGTCGACAATCCGCCGGTCTTCGAGAACGGCGACTATATCCTGCCCAAGGGGCCGGGCTGGGGCGTCGAGCCGAACGAAGAGGCCATGCGCCGCCACCCGCCGAAGAACTACGTCATCACGCAGTAGTTGTTGCACGAGAGCAATTCTCTCTTATTGCAAATGCATAGCCTGTGAGGTCAAGTATGCTCCGTTGAATCGGGGAGACAGTGCATTGAAGGCGCCGCGTAGCGGACAGCGCCGACAGAGCGCGCAGGAGGCGAGGAGGGCACGGAAGCCTCTGCAGGCCCTGGCCCTTGCCGTGATCGTCTCGACGGCCGGCGCGGCTTCCGCCCAGGACACGCGCTGGGACGGGCTTCTCTCCAACACGAACTGGTATGTGGCGATCCCGAACCTGGTCGCCTACGCCAGCGGCAACCGCAGTGACATCAGCAATCCGTTTCCGATCGGCGACCAGACCTTGTGGTCCCTTGGAACCGTCACCAATGGCTCCTTCCGCGGATTGAGCGAGGCGAAGTTCGCCATCGGGCCGACGGTCACCGCGCCGACCTATTCGTCCATGCACGGACTCGTCACCGAGACAGGGCAGATCCGCATCGAGTTCACGTCGCCGGACAGTGCGACCATCGTGGGCGTCGGCCAGATGCGCGAGATCGGCGGCGTGCCGCTGATGGAAATGCAGATGATCACCGGCACCTCGCTGCTGGTCACGCACTGGGCTTACATGGCGCCCTACAATCCGGCCGTGTTCACGCCACCGTCGCCGACGCAGTATGTCAGCGCCGACATCACCTCGCCGGAATGGCGCTGGACCGCCGGCACGACCTGGCAGGTGTCGAGCCCCACGGTGTTCGGCACGGCGACGCCCGGCACGTTCAAGATCACCGGCTACAGCAACGGATACTACTGGGGCGTGGGGGCGGCGCCGCTCGACAGCCCGGTCGGCAATTTCACCGTGCTGGGCTCGATGACGCCCGAGGGAAACGTTTTCTTCAACCTGCTGTTCGGGGCGACGTACGACAGTCTTTCGGGCCAGATCACGGGCGATGCCACGACCGGCAACATGGCGCTTCGGGCCTACACCCTGTCCGGCCCGGTCGGCGCGCCGACGCTGGCCAGCATCATGCCGGTCTCCACCGTCGCCGCGGGACAGACCTACTTCCTGAGCAATGTCGGCACGACGGTCATTCCGGCCTTTACCGGCGGCACGCTCCAGGTCGACGAGACCTTGGGCATCAACACGCAGAATTTCCTGGTCGACGGATCGGCCACCAACCGCCTCGACCTGCGCGGCAACTCCGCCGTCCTGACCGGCGTGCTGTCCGATGCCGTGCCCGGCACGCCGGGCAATCTCATCATCGCCAACAGCGGACTGGGCGGCGGCGTCACTTTCGCCGGCAACAGCACCTATAGCGGTCTCACGACGATCGAGGCCGGCGCCACCTTGTCGATCGACGGGTCGATCGCCTCCCCGGTCTCGGTCCAGGGCAGGCTCCGGGGCACGGGAACGATCCGAGGCGCCACCACGGTTCTGAGCGGCGGCACGCTGGCGCCGGGCAACAGTCCGGGCACTCTCTCTTTCGTCGCCCCGGTGGTGATGGCGCCGGGCAGCACGCTTTCGCTCGACATCGACGGCACGGGGACCGGCAACGGGGCCGGCAATTTCAGCCGCGTGGTGGTGTCGGGGGCCGGCAACGGCTTCACTGCCGGCGGCACGTTGCAACCGGTCCTGCGAGGCATCACCGGTGCGGCGACCAACGGCTTCACGCCGGCGATCGGGCAGCAATTCATGGTCGTCGCGGCCGAGGGCGGCGTGCAGGGGAGTTTCTCGGGCCTTGCCCAACCTGCGGGTCTCGCGGCGGGAACGCGGTTCGACGCTCTCTATGCGCCGTCTTCCGTCTCGCTGGTGGTGACGCCCGCCTCGTACGGCAATCTCGCGGCCGCCGGCCTGCGCCAGACGCCCAACCAGGTCTCTGTCGGGCAGGCGCTCGACCTGCTGCGTCCCGCTGCCGGCGTGCGCATGGGCGGCCTCGCCCAGTCGCTCTTCGCCCCTCTCTACAGCCTGCCGTCCGCGTCGATCCCGCAGGCGCTGGATCAGCTTTCGCCCAGCCTCTATGGCGACATGATGCTGTCGGCGCGCCAGGGCTTCTACGGTTTTGCCGATCAGGTCGGCCAGCGGCTCGGCGCCCGCCGGGCCGGATCGGGCAGTGGCCAGAACGTCGCCATGGCCTGTGGCGATGTCTGCCGGGGACTGCCCAATGCCGCTCCCGATACGGTGGCGGGGCCGCTCGGCACGACGGCCTGGCTGTCGGCCTTCGGTCAGTGGACGCAGGTCGCCGCGGCGGCGGCCCCCGGCTTCCAGGCGTCGCTGGCCGGCGTGATGGCCGGGCTCGATATGGAACTGGCGCCGGGTTTCGTGGGGGGCGTCGCGCTGGGCGGCGGCAGCGCCAACAACTTTGCCGGCAACGGCGCAACGGCCCTCGGATCGGCACTGCAGGCGACGGTCTACGGCGAGTACGCCGCCGGCTCGTTCTTCGTCGGCGGCCAGGCATCCTATCTGCGCTTCGACCAGACGACGACCCGTCCCCTGGGCGCCTGGAACAGCGTGTCGCGGGACAGTCTCGTCACGACCGGGGTGGGCGGCCAGCTCGCGGCGGGGTTGCGGCTGGCCTGGGATGGTTGGGCGGTGGAGCCGACGGTGGGGCTCGCTGTGGCCGGCTTCTCTTCACCGGGCACGGTCGATCAGAACCCCGACGGACTCGCCCAGCAAATCGACGGGCAGTCGCTCACCAGCGTGCGCGGCACACTGACTCTGCCGGTGAACCGGACCCTCGCGCTCGCGGACCAGCGCTCCCTTGCCTTGCGCGGGCTGCTCGGCTGGGCACATGAGTTCGCGGACGTATCGGCGACGACCCAGGCTGCCTTCGCCGCCGCGCCAGGGGTGCCGTTTTCGACCACCAGCGCACCGATCTCGCGCAACTCGGTACTGGTCGGTCTGTCCGCCGACTTCGCACTCGAGGACGGCGTTGCCTTCTTTGCCGGCTGGCAGGCCGCGATCGGCTCGTCCTCGACGGCGCAGACGCTTCGCGCGGGCCTACGCGTGACATGGTAGTAATGGCGTCCGCGTATGCCGAGCCTGTCCCCGGGAGGAATTCATGATTCGTACGATCGTCTGCACGTCCCTTGGGCTCGCCCTGGTCGCCGGCTCGGCCAATGCTCAGGTTTATTGCCGTGCTGAAGGCGTGCCGCACGGCTGCGTCTGGGCGCCCCGCGGCGCCGGCGCGCCGGGCGTGGGCGTGGTCCCCGGTGCCGGAGCGGGCGCGCCCGGCGTCGGTGTCGCACCGGGCGTCGGTGTCGGCGCTCCCGGTGTGGGTGTCACCCCCGGAGTCGGCGTCGGCGCGCCCGGCGTCGGCGTGGCCCCCGGACATCCCGGAGGCGCGGACGTGAACACCGGCGGGCCGGTGAACCGCGCCGGCCGGCGCTAACCCAAGTTTTGGAATCCGGAAAAAATCGGCGAGGGCCTTGATTTTGTGAGCGGTCAAGATATATCTTAGATATGTTTAATCATATCGAAAGTAGATCCATGAGATTTTCCCATCATCCTCACCATCACCACCACCACGAAGAGGCTTACCGGCACCATGCCGGCCGACGGGGCTTCGGCGGGCATGGTCACGGTTGGCACGGCGATCCGGGCGAAGGGCGCGGCGGGCGCGGCCGCCGGCGGGTCTTCGATTCTGGCGAGCTTCGCCTCGTGCTGCTGAAGCTGATCGCCGATGAACCGCGGCATGGCTACGAGCTCATTCGCGTCATCGAGGAGCTGACCGGCGGGAGCTACGTGCCCAGTCCCGGCATGGTCTATCCGACCCTGACCCTGCTCGAGGAGATGGGTCATGTCGCCGAGGCCAAGTCGGAAAGTGCGCGCAAGGTGTTCGCCGTCACGCCGGACGGCACCGCCCACCTCGCGGAGCACAAAGCCGAGGTCGACGCCCTGTTCGCGAGGCTGGCGGAACTCGCCAACGTCCAGGAACGCACCGACGCGGCGCCGGTGCGCCGGGCGATGAGCAATCTGCGGGAAGCGCTGATCAACCGCCTGGGCCGCGAGGGCGTCCAGAAGAAGACGGTCCACGATGCCGTCGCCATCATCGACGAAGCCGCGCAGAGGATCGAAAGCCTGTGACCCACACCAGCATCGCGCGCGTGCCGACCGCCAACGGCAGCCGCTACCTCCAGCAGCTCTGCAAGCACTGGAGCCACAATCTCGAGGTCGAGTTCACGCCGGAGAAGGGCAGGGTCGTGTTCCCGCGCAGCGGTCGCAGTGGCGAGTGGCCCGGCGACGCGACGCTTCTGCTGGAGGCGCATGCCGACGCCTTGGAATGTCGCCTTGAGGCCAGCGCCGGGGAACAGCTCGAAGCATTGAAGGGGGCCGTTGCCCGCCATGTCGATCGCTTCGCCTTCCGCGAGGCGCCGCTCGCCTTCGACTGGCGCGATGCGTGACAAGCGGCGCAATTGCGAGCGCCGGGGCGGGCCTGCACAGTCGGCGCGAGTGCAGCCCGAGGAACCCATGTCGACCCTTCCCGAAGACGTCTTTACCGAGCCCGAGGATTTTTCGCCCGATACGCTCGCCAATCTGGGACCGCTGGCCCGCCTCGCCGGCGACTGGGAGTCCGACAAGGGGATCGACATCGCGCCCAAGGCGGCGGGTCCGGAGCAGCGCAACTTCCGCGAACGTATCCGGATGGAGCCGATCGACCCGCAGCCGAACGGGCCGCAGCTCCTCTATGGATTGCGCTACCACATCCACATCAACACCGACGAGGAAGCCATCACCTTCCACGACCAGGTCGGCTACTGGCTGTGGGAGCCGGCCACCGGCCTGATCATGCAGTCCATCGCCATCCCGCGCGGCCAGGTGGTGCTGGCGGGCGGCACGGCGAAGCCCGGCGACAAGACGATTTCCGTGGAAGCCAAACGAGGCGACACACGCTTCGGCATCTGCTCGACGACCTTCCTCGAGCAGGCCTTCCGCACCGACTATTACCGCATCGACATCACCTTCAACGATGACGGCAGCTGGTCCTACGTGACCCGCACCGACCTCGCGGTACGCGGCACGACCCCGGCCTTCGACCACCGCGACACCAACACGTTGCGGCGCGTCGCGTCGCCGGCCCGGAACCCGATGGTGGACCGGCTGGAGAGCGGCAAGTTCGGCTGACCGGTCCAGCCGCAGCGTCGCGAAGTAGGTGAGCCTCTCCTGAGAATCCGTCGTCCTGAGCGGAGTGCCGAAGGCACGTAGTCGAAGGACCTCGTTTCGATTCAATCCGCCATGCGTCGGAAGAGAGGTCCTTCGACTGCGCCGCCCTTCGGGCGGCTTCGCTCAGGACGACGAGATTTTCTCAATGTCCAGCGGCTCACTTCGAGTTCTACCGAATCTCGAATCCCATCTTCGCCAGGGCGGCGCGCAGCGTCTCGCGGCCGTTCATCGCCTTGATCGGGCCCAGCCGGTTCAGCACCCGCTGGGTCCAGGTCGCGGCCTGCAGCTCGTGGCGCGCCGAGAACCTGCTCATCTCGGCATCGTAGGCGGCGCGCAGCGCCTCTTCCTTGCCGGCGTCGTAGCGTTCGGTGTGGAGCACGACCGCCTGCGGCAGGCGCGGCTTCACCTCGCCTTCGCCCTTTTCGGCCGGATAGCCGACGCAGAGACCGAACACGACCACGGCCTGGGGCGGCAGGCCGAGCAGGTCGGCGACGCGCTGGGGGTCGTTGCGCATGGCGCCGATATAGACGGTGCGCAGGCCCATCGATTCCGCGGCGACCACCGCGTTCTGCGCGGCCAGCGCCGCGTCGATCGAGGCGACCATGAAGGTTTCCAGCCAGGGCATGGTCTCGAACGGGGTCTTGGTCGCGTTCGAAATCCGCTGGTTGCGCGACATGTCGGCAATCCAGGCGATGAACAGCGGACACTGCTCGATATGCTTCTGGCCGCCGGCGATCTCGGCCAGCACCTTCTTCTTGGCGGGATCGGTGACGGCGACGGCCGACCACCACTGCATGTTGGAGCTGGTGGCGGCCGACTGCGCGGCGGCGATCATGCTCTCCAGCGCGCCGGCCGGCACCGGGTCGGGCTTGTAGCTGCGCACCGAGCGGTGGTCGAGCATCGTGGCGATGGTCTCGTTCCACGGGCCCGCAGTGGGGACGGCATCGGCGCCATAACGGCGAGCGAGGGCGTCGGTCTTCGCAACGGTCTGGGCGGGCGTTGCAGGCGTCAGGGAATCCATCAGGCGATGCTCTCGGGTTTGCGGCGGGTGAGGGCCGTCACCAGGGCGAGGAAGATGAAGCCGGTGACGATCATGAAGATGGCGCGCGGCTCGCCATGGTCCATCAGGAACCCGTAGAGCAGCGGGGCGACCATGCCGCCCAGGTTGAAGCCGGTGCTGACGAAGCCGAACACCTTGCCGAACGAGCCCGGCGGCGTGACGGCGCGCACCATCATGTCGCGCGACGGCTGGATGATGCCGTTCAGCAGGCCGCCGACCGACATCAGGGCGATCAGCGCGAGGCCCGGCATGTTCACCCAGGCCATCAGGATCGCCATGGTCGAGGTGCAGGCGAAGCCGACGGCCGCCACGCGCTCATGGTGCGGCGTGCGGTCGGCGATGATGCCGCCCAGCAGCACGCCGCCGGCGCTGAACAGCAGGAAGCCCGACAGCGCCATGCTGGCGACCGAGAAGGGCGTGCCGTGGATCTGCGCCAGGCCGACGACGGTGAAGGTCTGGATGCCGCCATTGGCCATGGCGAGGCAGAAGAAGAACAGGAGATTGCGCAGGATCGGCGCGCTCAGCAGCAGGTCGAGGCCGACCTTCTGGCCGCTGTCCTTTGCCGTCTGCTGCCCGGGCTTGTGCACGACGCGCGGCAGGATGCTGCCGGCCACGATCAGCAGGAAGGCGGTCGCGATCGAAAGACCGGCGACGAACAGGAAGGCGCCGCGCCAGCCCCACAGGGCCGCGCAGGCGAGCGCCAGCGCCGGAGTCACGCCCGAGCCGAGATAGCCCGCGAAGGTGTGGATCGAGAAGGCCTTGCCGATGCGCTTGTGATCGATGGTGGCCGACAGGATCGAATAGTCGGCGGGGTGATAGACCGTGTTGGCGAGGCCGAGAAAGCCGTAGGCGATGACGAAGAACCAGTAGCCGGGCAGCAGCGCGGCCGCCGCGACGGCGATGCCGCCCAGGATGAGCCCGCCGGTCAGCATGGCGCGCGGGCCGACACGGTCGACCAGGAATCCGGCCGGAGTCTGCAGCAGGGCGGACGCGGCATTGAACGCCGTGAGCGCGAAGCCGATCTCGACATAGCTGACGCCGAATGCCTCGCGCACCTCGCCGAACAGCGGCGGCAGCAGCATGATGTGCACGTGGCTCACGAAGTGCGCCACGGCGATCAGCGCGATCACCTTGAATTCGCGGGCCTTCTTCGCATCGGCGCCGGCGTCGCTGGCCGGCAGGCCGAAAGAGTCACTCGTCGACGACATTGACGCCCAAGGTCCCTATGCCTGAGATCTCGACTTCGAGCCTGTCGCCGGCCTTCATCCAGAGCGGCGGCTTGCGGCCGGTGCCCACGCCGTCGGGCGTGCCGGTCGCGATGATGTCGCCCGGCTCCAGCCAGGTGACGGTCGAGAGATATTCGATGATGGTGGCGACATCGAAGATCATGTGATCGGTCGTGTCGTGCTGCACCACGCTGCCGTTCAGCCGCGTCGTGAGCTCCAGCCGCTGCGGATCGGGGATCATGTCGGCCGTGACCATCCAGGGTCCGAGCGGCCCGGTGGCCGGGAAATTCTTGCCGGCGAAGACCGAGTGCTTCTGGAAGTCGCGCACGCTGCCGTCGATGAAGCAGGTGTAACCCGCGATCACCGACAGCGCGGCGGCGCGCGGCACGTGCCGGCAGCGTTCGCCGATCACGAGGGCGAGTTCGCCCTCGTAGTCGAAGTGGGTCGAGGCGCGCGGCCGTACGATGTCGCCGCCGTGGCGCACCAGCGTGTTGTGAAGCCGCGAGAAGACGCTGGGGACGCTCGGCATCTGGCGTCCGACTTCGCCGACATGGCTGGCATAGTTGAGACCGATGCAGAGGATCTTGGCCGGGTCGGGGATCACCGGCAGCAGTTCGACCTCCTCGAACCTGAGATCGGCCGCCGCGCCCCTTGCCGTGGCGCGGAGTTCGTCGAGCGCCTTGGCCGCGATGACGTCACGCAGGCCCGACCAGCGCCCCTTCGTGCGCGCCGACAAATCGACGATGCCGCCATCGAGGGCCGCGCCGAATTTGTTCGTGCCCGCATGGCGAAAGCTGACCAACCGCATGGGGAGCGACCCTAGGGTGATTGCAGCAGCTTCGAAAGACCTTTGGAGAGTTTGATGCTGTCCACGGCGCCCGGCTTCGCAAGTGCACCATGGGTGGCCTTGGCCAGTCCCTGAAGCGCGAGCCCCTCGGCCATCGAGATGGCGCAGGCAACCCCATCGAGAAGAGGGGCATCGACCATCGGCTTCAACCTGGCGGCAAGCCCGGCCAGGCCGGCACCGCCCAGGATCACGACGTCGGCGCCGTCCTCGCGGACGCAGGCGGAACAGCCTTCCGCGAGCAATTCCATGGCGGCCTTGGGGTTACGCGCGATGTCGGCGCCGGTCGGTGCGACGGTCCGCACGGAGGCGAGGCGCGAGGAGAGGCCGTGGCCCGCCACGAATTCCTCGAGCATCGACTGCCAGCGCTCGCCGCCGGTGACGATGGAAAAGCGGTTGCCCATGGCGCAGGCCTGCAGGATCGACGCATCTGCCATGCCCACGACCGGGACCGGACTGACCTCCTTTAGGGCCGCGAGGCCCGGGTCCCCGAAGCAGGCAAGGACGACCGCATCCTTCTGGCCGCGATCGTTGGCATAAGCGTCGAGCGCCGCGTGGCTGGCGATGGCGTAAGCCGCGCGGGAGGCGATGTAGCGGGGGCCGAAGGAGCCGGTGAGCGCGCGCAGGCGCGTACCCTTCGATGCGAACCCCCTGGCGGTCTTGAGAACGAGACCGGTGATCGACTTCGTCGTGTTCGGATTGATCAGAAGGATGTTCGTCATGGTCAGGTCCGCATGGTTTCCGCAAGGCGCGCGGCATCGTGGTTCTCGCCGATCGACAGGGCGCAGATGCGCGAGATGTGGGTGAGGGGCAGGCCGCTTTCCCTGGCCCATTCGTTGATCTGCGCCTGGGCGAGCTTCTGGTCCTTCTTTGACGTGCCCTTCTCGCTGATCGGCACGCCGGCATCGCGCAGGCACATCATCAGGTCGCCGGTCAGTATGAAGGAATCGCGGCCGAGAAACCGCAGCAGGTACTGGCCCGAGAAGCCGCCCAGCCGGGAGCCGCGCTTCGCGAGGATCTCCAGCAGGCCGATCTGGTCGTCGGCCGGCCAGGCGGCGAGGAACTTGCCGAAGCTGCCATGCTCCGCCGCGATGTCGGTGACGAACTTCGCATTGTCGCGCACCGACTTGATGCTCGTCGGGTTGCGTACGATGCGCGTATCCCGCGTGAGACCCTCCCAGAATTCGCTGGGCTGGAACAGGAGCCGCTTCGGGTTGAAACCGAGGAAGGCCTCTTCAAAGCCTGGCCATTTCTTGTCGATCACGCTCCAGACGAAGCCCGCGCAGAAGACACGGCGCGCCATCTCCGCGAGAACCCGGTCGTCCGTCAGCTTCGCCAGGGCCTTGTTGTCGCGCTTCTTCGGCAGCAGGGCGGCCAGCGCCGTCTCACCGCCCTTGCGCTTGGCGGCACGCGCCCGGATCGACTTGAAGGAGACGCGCGCCACGCCGGCTACTCGAGCCAGCCGTCGAAGAAGTCGAACACGGTTGCCTTGAACATCGGATGGCCGATGCAGGAGAAGTGATCGCAGCCCGGCAGGGTCGCCGCCTTGGCGCCGGGAATGGCCTCGGCCAGGCCTTGCGGCGGACCGGCCAGCTGGTCGCGGGCGCCGGCGACCACCAGCGTCGGACGGCGGATCGCCATCAGCGAATCGCGGGTGAGGGCCAGACGAGGTCCGCGCGAGCAGGCGGCCAGCGCCAACCGGTCTTCCTTCTGTTCGTCGGCGAAGTGCCGGAAACTCTTGAGCATCGGGTCGGCGATGTCGTCGGGGCTGGCGGCTTCCATGGCCTCGGCCATGGCGCCTTCGGCGCGCGGCGGATCGAACATCCTGGCGCCGACGCCCGCCACCACGAGATGGTCGATGCGGCCGGGATCGACCAGCGCCGCTGTCAGCGCGATGTGCGACCCCATCGAGAATCCGAGGACATGCGCGCGCTCGACGCCGGCATGGTCCATCAATGCAAATACATCGCGGGCCATCGCCTCGCGGTCGTATCTCGCGGGATCGTGCGGCTTGGCGCTTTCGCCATGGCCGCGATTGTCGAACGCGAAACCGCGCAGACCCTTGGCCGCGATGGCGTCGTACCAGCCCATGCGCTTCCAGTTCTCGTGGCGGTTCGCGGAAAAGCCGTGCACCAGCACGATCGCCTTGCGCGCATCGGCAGGACCGAACTCGTCGTAGGCGAGCTCGAGGCCGTCGGACGTGAAATGAGCCATGACTTTCCCTAACAAGCGCCATGAATTGCGACAAGGTTGATCGTACTGCCCAAGTGTCGGACAACCGCGGGCAACGAAAGGGAAACGCATGACGGGACACGGCGCCAAGATCGGCAAGACGGTTCAGGACTCGCAGCCTTACTGGCCGGAAGCACCGAAGCGGCCGAAAGGCGCTCCCAACATCCTGGTCATCCTGTTCGACGATGTCGGCTTCTCCGACTTCGGCTGTTTCGGCTCGCCGATCCACACGCCCGCCATCGACGCCATCGCCGGGCGCGGGCTGCGCTACACCGGCTTCCATACGACGGCCATGTGCTCGACCACGCGGGCGGCGCTCCTGACCGGCCGTAACCACCATTCGGTCGGCGTCGGCTGCCTCGCCAACTTCGACTCCGGCTATCCCGGCTACCGCGGCAAGATCAGCCGCGAGGCGGGCACGATCGCCGAGATGCTGCGGCCGCACGGCTATCGCAACTACATGCTGGGCAAGTGGCACGTGACGCCGCTCACCGAGTCCGGCGCCACCGGGCCGTTCGACGGCTGGCCGCTCGGCCGCGGCTTCGACCGCTATTACGGCTTCATGGATGCCGAGACCGATCAGTATGCGCCGGAGCTGGTGCGCGACAACACGCCGGTCGATCCGCCGGGCACCTTCGCCACCGGCTATCACCTGACGTCGGACCTGGTCGACCAGGCGATCCGCTACCTCGCCGATCACGTCGCCGACAATGCCGAGACCCCGTGGCTCACCTGGCTGGCCTTCGGCGCCTGCCATGCGCCGCACCAGGCGCCGTTCAACCTGATCTCCAAGTACGATTCGGTCTTCGCCGAAGGCTGGGACGCCGAGCGCGAGCGTCGCCTCGCCCGCCAGATCGAGCTGGGCATCGTGCCGAAAGGCACGCAGCTTCCGCCGCGCAACGACTCGGTGCGGCCATGGGCCGAGGTGGCCGAGCCGGAGCGGCGCATGTTCACGCGGTTGCAGGCCGCCTACGCCGCCATGCTCGACCATGCCGACCAGCATATCGGTCGCCTGATGGCCTTCCTCGAAAGCGCCGGCCAGCTCGACGATACGCTGGTCATCGTCATGTCGGACAACGGCGCCAGCCAGGAGGGTGGGCCGTTCGGCATGATCAATGCCATGGGTCCCTACAACCTGCGCCGCGAATCGCTCGAGGAGAAGATCGCGCGCATCGACGATATCGGTGGACCCGATACGCATTCCAACTTTCCGTGGGGCTGGGCGATGGCGGCCAACACGCCGTTGCGCCGCTACAAGCAGAACACCCATGGCGGCGGCATCCGCGATCCGCTGGTCATGGCCTGGAACAAGGGCATCGCGGCGCGCGGCGAGCTGCGTCACCAGTTCTGTCATGCCAGCGACCTCGTGCCGACCCTGCTCGACGTCGTCGGCATCAAGCCGCCCAAGGTGGTCAACGGCGTCAAGCAGATGCCGCTCGAGGGCACCAGCTTCGCCAGGAGCCTGAAGAACGCCAAGGCGAAGTCGAAGGCCAAGCCGCAATACTTCGAGATGTTCGGCCATCGCGGCCTGGTGCAGGACGGCTGGAAGGCGGTCTCGTTCCATCCGCCGGGCACCGACTTCGCCAACGACAAGTGGGAACTCTACCATCTCGACAAGGATTTCAACGAGACCAACGATCTCGCCGAGAAGGAGCCGGAGCGGCTGAAGGCGATGATCGAGGAGTGGTGGCGGCAGGCCGAGGCTGCGAAGGTGCTGCCGCTCGACGACCGCTTCGCCCCGCGCTTCGCCGACAATGCCAAGCGATTCCACGGGCCCCGCAACCGCTTCGTGTTCCATGCCGGCATGGGCCATGTCCCGACCGACGTGGCGCCCGACGTGCGCAACCGCACCTACACGATCGAGGCCGACGTCCATGTCGACGGGCCGATGACCGAAGGCGTGCTGATCGCCCATGGCGACATGACGACCGGCTACTCGCTCTACATGAAGGACGGCAGGCTCACCTACGACATGAACATCGGCGGTGAGCATCATCTGATCGTCTCCGACCGGCCCGTGCCGGCCGGCAACCGCAAGCTGGCGGTGCGCATGCGCCGCAAGGAGGGTCGCAACCTCGCCACCCTCCTGATCGACGGCGAGCCGGCGGGAAGCTTCGACACCCAGAACGGCTTCGTGAGCTTCATCTCCTGGTCAGGCCTCGACATCGGCCGCGACCGGTCGAGCCCGGTGTCCCACTACGACGCGCCATTCGCCTTCACCGGCAAGCTGCGCAAGGTCACCGTGCTGATGGACGACGACCAGGTGCTCGACGCCGAGAAGGCGGCTGCAGCGGCCCTGGCGCGCGAGTGAGCGTCGCCCCGCCGCGGAGGGGCATCGACAGCGCCTATGCGTGGCGGCTGGCGCTGGTCTCGATGGCCTGCGTCGCGCTGGGCGGCGGCGGCATCTACCTGCCCATGGTCGGCCTCAAGGAGATGGCGGCCGACTTCGGCGACCAGCGCGCGGTGCCGTCCTTCGCCTACATGGTGGGCTTCTTCGGCATGGGCGTGGGCGGCGTCTTCATGGGCTGGCTGGCCGATCGCACCAGCCCGCGGGTGCCGCTGCTGATCGCGGCTCTCTCGATCGCGCTGGGCGGATGGGTCGCCTCGCGCGGCGGCGAGATCGCACTCTACGCCGGCTATGCGATGCTGCTGGGCTTCTTCGGCAATGCCGGCACCTTCACGCCGGCGATGAACAACGTACAGGGCTGGTTCGAGAAGCGTCGCAACATGGCCGTTGCACTCATCTCGATCGGACCTGCTGTCGCCGGCTCGGTCTGGCCGCAGGTCTATCGCCTGCTGCTGCCGGAGATCGGCTGGCGCGACACGCTGCTCGTCTACGGGCTGGTTTCCGGTGGGCTGTTGCTGCTGGGCGCCCTCTATGTCCGGGCGGCGCCGACCCTGCGCGGGCCGGGCGGCCGTCGGCGCGAGGAGAAGGTCCACCTGCCATTGCCATCCTCGACGATCATGCTGCTGCTGTCGGCGGCCGGCTTCTGCTGCTGCGCCGCCATGGCGATCCCCTTCGTGCACATGGTCGCCTTCTGCGGCGACCTCGGCTATCCCGCGGCGCGCGGGACGGAGGCGGTGTCGCTGGTGCTGGTGTCGGCCATCGTCGCCACCTTCGTCATGGCGCGACTCGCCCAGCGCATCGGACCGCTGCCGGTCAGCCTGCTCTGCTCGGTGATCCAGATCGGTTCGCTGGTCGGCTTCCTGTACGTGCGCGACATCAACGGCATCTACGCGCTGTCGCTGCTCCACGGCATTCCCTTCATCGCGATCGTGCAGGGCTATGCGCTGAACCTGCGCTTCCTCTACGGCCCGACGATCGCCGGCTGGCGGCTGGGCGTGGTGATGCTGTTCGCGATGGCCGGCATGGCGGCCGGCGGCTGGCTGGGCGGCTTCATCTTCGACGCGACGCTCTCCTACACGTCGGCCTTCCAGTCGGCCCTCGCCTTCAACCTGCTCAACCTGATGCTGCTGGGCATCCTCTACATGGCCCAGCGCCGGCGGCAGATGGTCAGTCTGCCTTGATGCCGGACTGGGCGATCACCTTGCTCCAGCGCTGATCCTCGCTCTTCAGGAACGCGGCGAACTGGGCGGCGTCCATGGCATGCGGGATCGCGCCCACCGCCAGGAACTTCTTCTGGATCTCCGGCAGCCCGACCACCTTCACGACAGCGTCCGACAGGCGCTTCACCTTGTCGGCCGGTGTCTGCGCCGGCAGGAGGACCGACAGCCACGCACTGGCTTCGAGTCCGGGGAAACCCTGCTCGGCGATGGTCGGCGCGTCGGGGAAGAAGGAAAGGCGGTCGAGAGTGCTGACGGCGATCAGGCGCAGGCGGCCGGCATCGATATGCGGCTTGGTGACCGTGACCGTATCCATCGCGACCTGCACCGTCCCGGCGACGAGGTCGTTCATCGCCGGCGGGCTGCCCTGATAGGGCACATGGAGGATGCGCATGCCGGCCTTGGTCTTCAGCTCCTCCATCGCGACGTGGCTCAACGTGCCGTTGCCCGAGGAGGGGTGGCTGAGCTTGTCCGGGTTGGCCTTGGCGTAGGCGATCAGCTCGGGCAGCGTCTTCACCGGCAGCGACGGGTGCACGACCAGTACCAGCGGCAGGTCGCAGACGCGCGCTACCGGTTCGAAGCTGGTCAGGCTCTGGTAGGTCACGTTCTTGTAGAGGTACGGATTGATGGCCAGCGCGGCGAGCGGCGACAGGACGAAGGTGCTGCCGTCCGGCGCCGCGCGGGCGACCAGTCCGAGGGCGATGCTGCCGCCCTGGCCCGGCTTGTTGTCGACGATGACGGTCTCGCCGAGCTCGGGCTTCAGCGCCTCGGCGAGCAGCCGGGCGACGATGTCGGTCGCCTGGCCGGCGGGAAAGCCGACCACCAGCTTCGCGACCTTGTCGCCCTGCGCGTGGGCCTGCGGCGCCGCCAGGGCGGCGAGCGAAAGTGCACCAAAGGTACGTCGTAGCATCGCGATCCTCCCTAGATGACCTTGCGTGCCCGGAGGTCCGCGATCTCCGTCGCGGACAGGCCCAGGCCGCCATAGACTTCGTCATTGTGCTGGCCGATCGCCGGACCGGCATGGCGCACGGCCCCCGGCGTCTCGGAGAAGCGCGGCACCACGCCCTGCATCCGCACCGAGCCCAGTTCGGCGTCGGGCACGCTGACGATCGCCCGGCGCGCCGCGAACTGGGGGTCGGCAAACACGTCGGCGATGTCGTAGATCGGCGAAAAGCCCACTTCGTGACGGGTGAAGGTCTCGCGCAGCTCGGCGAGCGTCAGCCTGCCGATGGCGGCGCCGACGATCTCGTCGAGCTCGCGGTAGTTCTTCACCCGCGCCGGATTGAGAGCGAACCGCGGATCTTCCAGCAGGTGCTTCAGGTCGAGCGCCGCGCACAGCCGGACGAAGATGCTCTGGGTCGAGGCCGCGATCGACGCCCACTTGTCGTCGGCGGTGCGATAGACGTTGCCCGGTGCCGCGTACTGGCTGCGATTGCCCGACCGGGTGCGGACGGCGCCGAGCTGGTCGTACTCGATGGCCAGGAACTCGAGCGTGCGCATCATCGCCTCGGTCGCGGAGCAGTCGATCTCCTGGCCGCGCCGCTCCGGGTTGCGCGCGAGATCGTGCAGGGCGGCCAGGATCCCGAGCGCGCCGAACAGGCCGGCGACGGCGTCGGAAATCGGATAGCCGAGATGCAGCGGCCGCCCGTCCTCCTCGCCGCAGATCTGCGTGAAGCCGCTCATCGCCTCGAAGATGCGCGCGAAGCCCGGGCGCCCGGCATAGGGTCCGTCCTGGCCGAAGCCGGTGACGCGCAGGATGGTGAGGCGCGGATTGAGGCCCTGCAGCCAGGCCCGCGTGATGCCCCAGCCGTCGAGCGTGCCCGGGCGGAAATTCTCCACCAGCACGTCGGCATCGGCCACCAGCCTGGCAAAGAGATCGCGCCCCTCGGGCAGCCGAAGGTCAAGCGTGACGCCTCTCTTGTTGCGGTTGGTGACCTTCCACCACAGCGGCACCCCGTCCTTGTGCGGTGCCAGCGCCCGCAGCGAGTCGCCGACACCCGGCATCTCGACCTTCACGATCTCGGCGCCGAAATCGCCCAGCAGGCCCGCCGCGAAGGGTCCGGCCACGACCGTTGAAATGTCGACGATGCGAAGGCCCTTGAGCGGTCCGGCGGGTTCGGGTTGGTCGGTCTTCATCGGGCGTTTCCTCGTGGTCGTCGTGGGCCGGTGCGCATGCGGGGCGGTCAAGGCAGCTAAACCAGCTTTGCGCGGCAGGGAAGAAGACAGGCGCGGGCGAGGGCTGGCAGAGTGGTCGCTGGAGGCACAGCATGAGCAACGAACTATGGCGTCTTACCGCAGTCGAGGCCGTTTCGCGCCTCAGGAAGAAGGAGATTTCGCCCCTCGACCTGGTGGACGCTTCGGCGGCGCGCATGGCCCAGGTCGAGCCCGCCGTGAACGCCATGCCGACGCTGTGCCTCGACCGCGCGCGCGAGCACGCGAAGCGGATCATGGACGGGAAGGCCAACGAAGCCGAGGGTGAAGCGGGCTGGCTGGCCGGCCTACCCGTGTCGATCAAGGATCTGACCGACGTGGCGGGCGTGCGCACCACCTACGGCTCGCCGATCTTCGCCGACCATGTGCCGGAGAAGTCCAATCCGCTGGTCGAGCGCATCGAGCGCAAGGGCGGGATCGTGATGGGCAAGTCGAACACGCCGGAGTTCGGCGCCGGCGGCAGTACCTTCAACGAAGTGTTCGGCCGCACGCGCAATCCCTGGAACACCTCGCTGACCTGCGGCGGGTCGACCGGCGGCGGCTCGGTTTCGGTGGCGACCGGCGAGGTCTGGCTGGCGCACGGCTCCGACCATGGCGGCTCGCTGCGGCGGCCGGGCACCTACTGTTCGACCGTGGGTCTTCGCCCGTCCGCGGGGAGGGTCACGCGCGGCACCTCGAACAATCTCTACTCGCCGCAGTCGGTCCAGGGGCCGATGGCCCGGAACGTCGCCGACCTGGCGCTCTTCCTCGACACGATGGCGGGTTTCTGTCCCCAGGACGCCATGACCTTCGATGCGCCCGCCGTGTCGTTCAGCGCCGCGGTGGCCAATCCCGTCCTGCCGAAGCGCGTCGCCTTCACGATCGACTTCGGCGGCCGGTTCGAGGTCGACCGCGAGATCCGCGAGATCTGCACGAAGATGGCGCAACGCTTCGAGGAGCTGGGCTGCATCGTCGAGGAAGCCTCGCCCGATTTCGGCCCGGTCGACGAAGTGTTCATGGCGCTGCGCAGCCAGCAGTTCGTGGTCGATCGCGAGCTGCAGATCCAGCAGCATCGCGACAAGTTCAAGCCCGACATCATCTGGAACACCGAGCTCGGCCTCAAGCAGACGACCAGCCAGCTCGCCTGGGCGGAGCGCGAGCGGGCGGCGCTGTACCGGCGGATGTTCACCTTCTTCCAGACCTACGACCTGCTGGTGACGCCCGGCGCACCGACGGCCGCCTTCGACGTCAACCTGCGGGCGCCGGCCACCATCGCCGGCAAGAAGCTGGACAACTACATGTCGGGCTCGACGCTCAACTCGGCGATCACCGTGACCGGCAGCCCGGCGATCGCCGTGCCCTGCGGCTTCGACAGTTTCGGCCGGCCGGTGGGCCTGCAGCTGGTCGGCAAGCCGCGCGGCGAGGCGGCACTGCTGCAGGCCGCCGCGCTCTACGAGGGAATGGTCGGCCTCGATCGGCTGCTCCCCATCGACCCGAGGCCGGGAACCGTGCCACCATCCTCCCCATAAAGGGGGAGGAAACGATGCGGGTCGTCATTACCGGCGCGAGCCGGGGTATCGGTCGCGCGACCGCCTTGAAGCTCGCCGCCGATGGCGCGGAAGCCATGACGCTGTGCGACGTGGCCTATCTCGACGAGCTCGAGGCGCTGGCCACCAATCTGCGCACCTCGGGCTGCAAGGTGCGCACGCTCAAGGCCGACATGGCGAAGCCCACCGAACCGGCCAAGGTGATTGCGGCGGCCGTCAAGACGATGGGCGGCATCGATGCCCTGGTCGGCAATGCCGGCATCACCGCACCCTCGAAGCTGGTCGATCTCGACCTCGCGACCTGGAACCGCGTGTTCGACATCAACCTGCGGGCCAACTGGCTGCTCGCCAAGGCCGCCCATCCGCATCTCAAGCGTTCCAAGGGCGCCATCGTGATGCTCGCCTCGATGGCGGGTGTCGTGCCGCAGCTCCCGACCGGCGCCTACAGCCCGACCAAGGCGGCGCTGATCATGCTGACTGAGATGATGGCCCAGGAATGGGCGCCCGACGGCATCCGTGCCAATGCCGTCTGTCCCGGCTTCGTCCACACCTCGATGACGGACGCGATCTACAGCAAGCCCGCGCTGGCACGCGGCCGCGCCAAAATGGTGCCGCTCGGCCGGGTCGCCAAGCCGGGCGACATCGCCGACGCCATCGCCTTCCTGTTGAGCCCGCAGGCCAGTTACATCACCGGCCAGTCGCTGCTGGTCGACGGCGGCCTCGTCCATTCGGTCCTCAACCATGTGCCGGGAGTCGCCGCGACACCGCGCGCCCGCTAGACTTCCGCGGCGAGACACTCTTCTCTCCCAACGGCGTGCGAGGCAGTCATGGGCCTATTGAGCGACGACGAGCGCAGCCACCTCGCGCCTGCGCGGTTGGCCGGCGGCGACACACCCGTCCCGACCCGCGTCGTGTCCAGCGACGAATTCCTGCCGATCGCACAGACACCGGACCAGAAGCGGGTCGAGGCGCGGATGAACGCGCTGGCCGAGGAGTATGCGCCGAAGAACGGGCTCTCGCGCCGCCGCTTCTTCCAGACCGCCGCCGGCATGGCGACGGCGTTCGTCGCCATGAACGAGATCCACGGTCCGCTCTACGGCGCCTTGCCGGCAGAGGCGAAGAGCGTCGACCTCGCCCAGGCCCGCGCCGACGGGTTGAAGGACCAGTTCATCATGGACGTGCACACGCACTTCCTGCGCGACGACACGCGGCTCGAGGGCTTCGTGCGCGGCCGCGAGGCGGTGGGCAAGGCGGGCTGGAATCCGGAACTCGTCGGCAAGCCGCAGACCATCGACGATCTCAAGTATCCCAACTGGTTCAAGGAGATCTATCTCGACAGCGACACCAAGGTGGCGCTGCTCAGCGGCTCGGCCTCGGAGGATCCGCGCGACTGGTTCCTGACCAACGAGATGAAGGCGGATGCGCGCGAGAAGGTGAACAAGGCGGCCGGGTCGAAGCGCTGCCTGTCGCACGCCATCTTCACGCCGGGCTACGACGGCTGGATGGACGAGGTCGACAGGTGCATCGCGACCCTGAAGCCCGATTCATGGAAGGGCTACACGGTCGGCGACAACACCAACAAGGATCTGGCACGCCATCCCTGGCGCATGGACGACGAGAAGCTCGTCTATCCCTTCTACGAGAAGATCGTGAAGGCGGGGCACGACATCGTCTGCGTCCACAAGGGCCTTTATCCGCCGTCCGTGTCGCAGCGCTGGCCGCATCTCACCCAGTACGCGACGGTCGACGATGTCGGGAAGGCCGCGAAGGACTGGCCGCAGATCCGCTTCGTCATCTACCACTCGGCATTCCGCTGGACCGGCGCACCGGGCGCGTCGGCGGGCGGCTACGCGCAGTTCGAGAAGACCGGCCGTGTCGACTGGACATCGGACCTCGCGGAGATTCCCGCCAGATACGGCGTCCGCAACGTCTACGCCGACCTGGGCCAGATCTTCGCCCAGACCACGGTGACCGAGCCGCGCCTGTGCGCGGCCCTGATGGGCATGCTGATCAAGGGCATGGGGGCCGATCATGTCGTGTGGGGCACCGATGCCGTGTGGACGGGCGCGCCGCAATGGCAAATCGAGGCGCTGCGCCGCCTCGAAATCCCCGAGGAGATGCAGAAGAAGTTCGGCTTCGCCGCGCTCGGCAGCGCCGACGGTCCGGTGAAGCGCGCCATCTTCGGCGAGAACTCGGCGAAGATGTACAGGTACGACATCAAGAAGGCCGCCTGGCGCGACGACCGCTTCGCCGGGATCAAGTCGGACTACGAGCGCAATGGCCGGAACCCCTCGAACCTGCGCTACGGATTCGTGGTGCCGGGCTGACTCTTTCCGCCGCCGGCGACGCACCAGCCCCCGAGCCACTCGGGGGGGGCGCTCCGGTCGAGGCGACGGAACCTTACTTCGGCTGCGTCGCCGGCACGCCGAGCGACAGCATCAACCGGTTGGCCCAGTTGAAGAACGAGGCCGCGCCGATCAGGTCGGCGATGGCCGCATCGTCGAGGCCGACGGTGCGCAGGCGCTCGACATGCTCCTTGCCGAAGGTCATCGGCAGCGCCGTCAACGCCACCGAGGCGGCCACGATCGCCTCCCAGCGTTCGTCGAGCTTCGCCTCCACGCCTTCGTCGAGCAGGCGCTGCACGTCGTCGACCCGCTTGGAATAGGTCGCGGCGAAGCGGGCATGGACGGAGGCGCAGTAGATGCAACCGTTGAGGCGCGACGTCGCCGCCGCGGCCAGTTCGCGCTCGGCGCGCGGCAGGCCGGCCTCGGGATTGTAGAAGATGTCCTTGTCCGTCCGGGTGCGGGCTTCCAGCACGTCGGGATCGCGCGCCAGCAGCCGGAAGTAGGGCGACTTCACGCGGGCCGCGTCGACCAGGCTCCTGATGTGATGCTCGGTCATGTCGGCTTCCGCGATCGGCTCGAGCCAGGGCAGCCAGTCGAGCATGTCGCGGGTGAAGACCACCGGCTCGGTGTGCGGCGGCGGTGTCAGGGTCTTTTCGGTGCTCATAGCGTGCTCGCGAGGACACCCAGGCCTGCCACGACCCGGATCTGGTAGGACAGGAAGGAGACGAGCTGGGAGACCGTCACGATGTCGTCGGTCGACCAGCCGGCATCGAGCAGCGACTGCAGCGACGCCGCCGATGCATCGCGCGGATGGAACACCAGCATGTGCGTGTGCTCGAAGGCGGCGACGAGGCGCGGGCCCAGCGCCGCGCGTCCGGCGTCGCTCACTTTCCAGGTCGGACCCGGTGCATCCTCGACCGACAGTGGTCCCTTGGGAAAGTGACCGTAGGGGCCTTTGGTCTTCGCATCCGTGACTTCGGTTGAGACGGCTGTGCCGAGGGTTGCGGGCAGCTTGGCCGCGTAAAAGGCAATCGTCTTCGGCTCGCCGTGCAGGCCGGCGACGAAGGCCGCGATCGCATGGCGCTCGTCGGCGCTGACGCCGCCCAGGGCCTTCGGCTCGAAGAGGGAGGTATAGCTCGCCTGCGCGTGCTTGCGCGCCTCGGAGCGCTGGGCGCGGATCGCATCCAGCTTTGAGCCCGGTGCGATGCCCACCAGGCTGTCGATCACGTCTGTCATGCGACTTGTCTCGTCCCCGCTTTGACTTCCGGCGTCCAGCCCAAGGCGGGCGCGACCTTTCCGGCAAACAGCTCGATCGACCGCAGGATATACGGGTGCGGTGGATCGATCGAGTGAACCTGCATGGTGAGATCGGTCGAACGCTGCAGGGTCATGTCGGACTGCAGGGACTCGATCACCTGCTCGGGTGTGCCGACATGCACGTCCATGGCCCGGATCAGGTCGCCGACCAGGCTGCCCGAGGTGAAGTTGCCGGTGGCTGCCAGCCGGTGGCGCAGGCGCGACAGGCCGGTCTCTGCCAGGCGCATTGCTTCCTTGACGTCGTCGGCCACGAAGATGGTGCGGGAGGCCAGGATGCGCGGTTCGACACCCTTGGGCAGAGCCTCGAGATAGGCGTCCAGCATCGGGTTCTGGATGTCGGCCAGCGAGGCCTGCGGCGCCTCCGGCGAGCGCGGCTGGGTGCGCGACAGCATCAGCCCGTCGCCCGCCAGACCGGCCCGTCGCGCACCCGACACGGTGAAGGTCGCCTGCCAGATGCGGTCGACCAGGGTCGGGCTCGACGGGTAGAGCCTGTCGCCGCCGGCCAGCGCGCCGCCCGACCAGGCGGTCTTGAGCAGGGCGAGGTTGGCGTCGAACAGCGCGTGGCGCTGGTCGCTTTCGAGGCCGAAGGCGGTGAAGGCCGTCAGGTTGCCGCCCGGTCCGACGCCGACTTCGAGGCGGCCGCCGCTCATCAGGTCGGTCACGGCGGCATCCTCGGCGACGCGGATCGGCATCTCGAGCGGCAGGGTGACGATGCCTGTGCCGAGGCGGATGCGCGACGTGTGGGCGGCGGCATGGGCCAGGAACACGAAGGGAGCCGGCAGGCCGCCTTCGCCCTCGTGGAAATGATGCTGGGCGATCCAGGCCGAATCGAAGCCGCACTTCTCGGCGTGCCGGATCTGTTCGGTGGCGAGACGGTAGCGTTCGGCGGCGTCCACCTGGTCGAGCAGGCGGGTGAAGAAGCCGAGGCGCTTGATCGGAAACATCGTCATGGGCTCAACCTTGGAGGATTTTCGGACGGGACGGCAAGGGCCGGTCCACCGGGCGTGGGCAGGCTGCGGCCGGGAATCGCATCGATCAGCTCGCGCGTGTAGGCGCTGTCGGGCCGGCCGAAGACGGCTTCGATCGGGCCGCCATCGACCTGCCGGCCCCTGTGCATCACCGAGACCGTGTCGGAGATCTGCCGCACGACGGCGAGATCGTGCGAGACGAACAGGTAGGTGAGGCCCAGCGTCTTCTGCAGCTCGTCGAGCAGCGACAGGATCTGCGCCTGCACGGTCACGTCGAGGGCAGAGACGGCTTCGTCGAGTACCAGCACGCGCGGATCGAGGACGAGGGCCCGGGCGATGGCGACCCTCTGCCTCTGGCCGCCCGACAAGGCGCGCGGATGGCGTTCGAGGAAGCCTTCGGAGAGGCCGACGCGGGCCAGCATGTCGCGCACCTTGCGGGCGCGATCGGCGGCGGGGATCGGTTCGAAGTTGAGCAGCGGCTCCTCGACGATGCGGGCAATGGTCTGGCGCGGATCGAGCGAGCCGAACGGGTTCTGATAGACGAGCTGGATGTGCTTGCGGAACTGCCGCAGCTTCTCGCCCTTCAGGGTCGTGAGATCCACGCCGTCGACCAGGATCCGCCCGGCCGTCGGCTTGATGAAGCCGACGACGCTGCGGATGGCCGTCGTCTTGCCCGAGCCGGATTCGCCCACGATCGCATGCGTGGTGCCGCGGCGGACCTTGAAGGAAAGATCGTCGATCGCGCGGAACGTCTTGGCCTCGCCGCCGGTCACCGGGAAATCATGGGTGAGTCCCGTAACCTCGATGGCGAAGTCCTGGCTGTCGATCCCGGGCCGCGCCGGCCGCGGCTTGCCGAGCGAGGGCGCATCGGCCAGCAGGCGGCGGGTGTAGGCGCTGCGCGGCGCTGCCAGCATGTCCTTCACCGGGCCCTGTTCCTGGATGCGGCCGTTCTGCAGCACCACCAGCCGGTCTGCCCGGTCGGCGGCGACGCCGAGATCGTGCGTCACCAGCAGGACCGCGGTCCCGCTCTCGCGCCGCAGTTCGTCGATCAGGTCGAGGATGCGCCGCTGCACCGTGACGTCGAGCGCGCTGGTCGGCTCGTCGGCCACGATCAAGGCCGGCTTCAGGGCCACGGCGATGGCGATCAGCACCCGCTGCTTCATGCCGCCCGACAATTCGTGCGGGTACTGGCGGGCACGCATTTCGGCCGGCGTCAGACCGACCCGCTCCAGCAGCTCGATGACGCGCGCGTGGATCGCCTTGCGGTCGCCGCGCTTGTGGATCTGCAGCACTTCGGCGAGCTGCGAGCCGATGGTGCGCACCGGGTTGAGCGAACTGCCGGGATCCTGCGGGATCAGGCTGACGACGGCGCCGCGGATCGAATCCAGCCGCTTCTGCGACCAGCGCGTGATGTCCGTGCCGTTGAGGCGGATGGTGCCGCTCTCGACCCGGCCGTTGCCGGCCAGCAGGCCCAGCGTCGCCTGTGCCGTCGTGGTCTTGCCGGATCCGGATTCGCCGACCAGCGCCACGACCTCGCCGGGCGCGACGCTGAAGGAGACGCCATGCACGACGCGCTGTTCGCGATCGCCCGTCCTGTAGGCGATCGCCAGATCGTCGACCTGGAGAATGGGGGTGGCGGTCATGGTGCGGTCCTGCCCAGCGCCTTGCTGATGCGGTCGGCGGACAGAACCACCAGCACCACGACGATGCCGGGGGCGGCGGTGAGCCACCACGCACGCGACAGGTAGTTGCGGCCCTCGGCGATCAGCAGGCCCCATTCCGGCGTCGGCGGCGGCGCGCCGTAGCCCAGGAAGCCGAGCGTCGAGATGGCGAGGATGGCGGAGCCGAACTGCAGCGCCGCCAGCGCGATCACCGAGGTGAGCGAATTGGGGAGGACGTGACGATAGAGAACGGCCCAGAAGGTGCCGCCGCTGCCGAACGCCGCCTCGACATACTCGCTGCGCCGGACCCGCACGACTTCCGACCGCGCGAGGCGGGCGAAGCGTGCGACCGAGACGGCGCCGACGGCGATCGCGACGTTGATCGTGCCGAAGCCCAGCAGGACGATGATGCTGAGCGACATCAGCAGCGAAGGCACGGCCAGCATCGAATCGACCAGCCGCATGATCGCCGCGTCGATCCAGCCGCCGCGCGCGCCGGCGATCAGGCCGAGCAGGGTGCCCAGCAGCAATCCGACGGTGACGGCGACGAAGGCGCCGGACAGCGAGTGGCGCGCGCCGTAGACGATGCGGGCATAGACGTCGCGGCCGAGCCCGTCGGTGCCCAGCACGTGCTCGGCGCTGGGCGGCCGCAGCTGCTCGCCCGGTACGCCTTCGGTGCCGCTGTAGCCGGTGAAGAGCGACGGCAGCGCGGCCCAGGCGAGGACGAGGAGCACGACGGCCCAGGCAAGGAGCAAGGTGACCGGAACGCGCTTCAGGCGCGTGACCCAGCCTGGCTGGATGTCGGCGCTGGCGGCGCCTGCGGTTTCCGCGGTCATGCCGGCGCTCCCGACCTTGAGCCGAGCCGGGGATCGAGCACGGGATAGAGCAGATCGACGATCAGGTTGATGGTGACGAAGGCCAGCGCCGAGATCACGACGATCGCCTGCAGCACGGCGGTGTCGTGGTTGCCCACCGCCTGATAGGTGAGGCCGCCCAGTCCGCTCAGACCGAACACCGCCTCGGTCACGACGGCGCCGGCGAGCAGCTCGCCGAACAGCACGCCCGCGATGGTGAGGGTCGGCATGATCGCGTTGCGCGCCACGTGCCGCCACAGGACCCAGTTGCGCGAGGCGCCCTTGGCGCGGGCGACGGCGACGAAGGGCTGCGCCAGCACCTGGTCGATGTTGCGCATCAGGATCTGCGCGAGTGGTGCGGAGATCGGGATGGCGAGCGTCAGCACCGGCAGCACGAGCTTCTCCACCGGCCCGGGGCTGATGACCGAGACGAGGCCCAGCTGGAACGAGAAGATCTGGATCAGCATGATGCCCAGCCAGAAGACCGGCACCGAGATGAACAGCGACGGCAGGGATTGCAGCCCGGCACGGAGCCACTCCATGCCCACCATGTTCGAGAGGCTGGCCAGGAGGATGGTCAGGATCAGGGCCGCGGCGAAGGCGAGCGAGGCGAGCAGGAGGGTCGGCGGCAGGTTGGTCGCGAGTTGCTGGCTGACCGGCACGCCGGCCTGGATCGAGATGCCGAAATTGCCGGTGAGGAAATTGCCGACGGTCGTGAAGTACCGCTCCCACAAGGGGCGGTCCGCGCCGTAGGAGGCGCGGATCTCGGCGATCTGGTCGGCCGTGAGCCCCATGTCGGGGCTCATGAACTTGATCATGATCGCGTCGCCCGGCAGCACCTGCAGCAGCAGGAAGGCGGCCGTGAAGGTGAGCGCCAGCACGGCCAGAGCCTGGCCGACCCGCCCCAGGAGGTAACGCACCATGATCTGTTCTGCGCCTACTTCGAGATCCAGGTCGCGTAGAAGCTCGGACGACCGACTGCCTCGAAGGTGAAGTCCTTGACCTTCGGCGAGGCCGCGAAGGCCTGCGGCTCCTCGAAGATCGGGATCGTGTAGCCCTGGTCGATCACATAGGCCTGCACCTCGCCCACCAGCGCCAGGCGCTTCACTGGATCGGTGGCCGCGGCGATCTCCTCGAGCAGCGCGTTGAGCTTCCCGTCGGTGAAGTTCTGGACCTTGGTGCTGACGCCGCCCTTCTGCATCAGCACGTTCCGGGTCGTCGGATAGTACTGGCTGCGGATCACGTCGGGATCGGCGCGACCGACCATGGCCGGCGCCACGGGCGTCTTCATCGGATCGAGGTTGTCGGCGACCCTGCTGCCGGCATCGCCCGCCAGCACGTTCAGCTTCACGCCGACCTTGGCCCATTGCTGGGCGACGAGTTGCAGGGTCTCCTTGTTCTGCGGCTGCGGCGGCGACTCGTAGGCCTGCAGCACCAGCTCCTTGCCATCCTTCTGGCGCAGGCCCTTCGGCCCGATCGTCCAGCCGGCCTCGTCGAGCAGCCTGGCGGCGAGCGCCGGGTCGTAGGCGAGCTTGGCCGACTGGTCGACATAGCCCTGCGCCGTCGAGGCGATGATCGACTTGGCCTGCGGATAGTTGGCCGAGAACAGGGTCGCCACGATCTCTTTGGCGTTGGTGGCGTGCAGCAGCGCCTTGCGCACGCGGATGTCCGAAACCAGGGGGTTGTCGGGCCGGAACACGACGGAGTTGTTCACGCCGCGGGTGGGGGCGGCATAGATGATGAAGCCCTTGGACTGGACCTGCTTCTCGTCATAGGCTTGGACCTGGCGGATGACATGGGCCTGGCCCGCCAGCAGCGCGCCGATACGGACGCTGTCCTCAGGGGTCACGACGTACTTGATGCCGTCGAGATTGGCGCGACCCTGATGGGCGAGCTTGGCCGGGCCCCACTTGTAGTCCTTGCGCGCCTCCATCACGAGTTCGCGGCCGAGCACCTCGCTCTTCACCACGAACGGACCGGAGCCGATGATCTTGGTGGCGTCGCCCAGCGCGTCGAAGGGCAACGCCAGCGTCTTCAGCGACACCAGGCCGGAGCCGATCACCGACGTGCCCTGCAGGAAGCCGACCGACGGCTTGGTGAAGAAGAACTTCACCGTCAGCGGATCGACGACCTCGCTGCCCTTGTAGTTGGTGATGACCTCGGACACCGGCTGCTTCAGGTCCTTGTTGCCCAGCCCGTACGTGTCGAAATTCTTGGCAACCGCGGCGGCATCGAGCGGCGTGCCGTCGGAGAAGGTGACGCCCGGCCGGATCTTGAACGTGTATTCGGTGGCATCGGCGTTGACCGTCCAGCTCTCGGCGATCCACGGCTCGATCTCAAGCGTCTTGGGATTCTGGTAGGTGAGCTTGTCGGTGATCTGGTTCAGCACGCCGCCATTGGGATAGAAGCCCCCGGCCGGCGGATAGAGGTTGGTATGCGGCTGCTGCTCCAGATAGATCAGCGTGCCGCCCTTGTTGACGGCCTGCTGTGCCGCGGCGCTTCCCGCGAGGACCGCGATGGACGCGAGCGACGCGAACGCGCCGGTGAGAAACCGGTGGTACTTCGACTGGATCACGACAACCCCCTTGAGCCTTCAGGGCACGGGATTCGCCATGCAGTATCCAGGCCGAATCTCGCCGTGCGAGGGCGATATATGGCCGCCGGGTTCCGCCAATTACACAGAGCAGATTGTCAAAATAGGGGGCGCGACGGGACAGGACCTGCTGCCAATCCCGTCTGCCGGAGCAAAACTTACCCTCCGAGGAGCGCGGCGGAAGGCGCCAGCTCCTTGCGCTCGACCTTCTTCACGATTTCGGTGAGCTTGGCATGGGTCGGCGCCCGGACGCCGATATAGTCGCCGCGCTCGGCGATGTAGCCGTTCATGAACTCGATCTCCGTGCGGCGGCCCTTGATGATGTCCTGCGCCATCGAGGGGCGCTGGATGTCGGCGCGCGGATTGGGATTGGTGTTGGAGCCGGGTCGCAGGATCGCCTCGACCTCGTCGAGTGCCGCGGTGTCCCCCTCGGATGCGCGTGCCAGAAGTTCGGGTTCGAACTTGCCGATCTTCTCGATGTGATAGCCCAGCGCCTGGCCGACGCGTACGGCTTCGCCGCCGAGCTTGATCGAGAAGCGGCGCACCGCGTCGTTGCGGTCGCAGTCGACGCCGGTCATGCCGGTGGCGGCCGAGACGCCGTTCTTCATGCCGTTCTGGCACAGCTTCGACCAGCGCTCGCCCCACAGGTTGGTCGTGGTCTTGGCGCTGTCGATCATGCCGACCATGTCGCGCAACTCCTCGACCCGCTTGGTGATGCGGCCATGGACCTCGCCGACGCGGAACACGGTGTGCTTGTCGCCGCCCTTGGAAACGGTGCGGCGGATCTTGCCGGCCTCGTACATGTCGACCGAGATCAGCGAGGCGACCATGCCGACCGTCTTGCCCCAGCCGACGACGCCGGCGATGCGCTCCTCGTTCAGGCAGTTCTGCAGCGACACGACATAGCCGTCCGGCGCGAGATACTGCTTGATCAGGGCGGTCGCCCATTCGGTGTCGTAGGATTTCATCGACACGAAGGCGATGTCGATCGGCTTCTGGCGCGACAGGTCCTGCATCTCGGTGAGATGCATGGTCTTGGCCTTGGTGACGGTGAATTTCTCTTCCGGCGTCACGCCGTCGAGTTCGAGCCCGTTCCTGCGGATGGTCTCGATGTTCTCAGGCCAGAAATCGATGAGGGTGACGTCGAGACCCGCCTGCGCGAGATACCCGCCGACATAGCCGCCCAGGGCGCCGGTGCCGACGACTGCGATTCTCTTGCTCATCCTGATCTCCCTCGAGTCTGTTCGTTAAGGCGCGACGCGCGGTTCGTTACGCGCGCGGTCGAGATAGCGTTCGGCGTCCTCGGCCAGCAACAGCCGGTCGGCCATCAGTTGCAGGGCCACCGCCCGGACCCTGGCGACGTAGTCGGCGCCATCCCGGTATCGTTCGGCGATCGATGGCCGCGGATCGCCCGAAGCTTCGCGAGCGGCCCGGTCGACCGGCAGCGGCAGACAGCTGCCGTCGCGGTCGGCGATCTCGCCCGCCGGGTAGGGTGGCTTGTATTCGTTCCAGCCGGTGTAGGTGGCCAGCGGCACGGCGATGTCGGGCAGGCGGATGCCCGCGACCTCGTTGCCGTCGGCGTCGACCCTGCACACGAGCGTGCGATAGGCCTTGTCCGGCACCGTGGGCCTCACCCAGTCGCCGGGCGGCGCCACGACGTTGGTGGTGCGCACGATCGCGGCGCCGGGGATGGCGGGAAAGCCGGTCCTGTCGGGTTCCACCAGCGTGCCCTCGGCAAGCGTCGGCACGCGGCTGGGCGGCGGCGCCGTGCCCGACACCACCCAGGCGTCGAGTGCGACCAGCAGGGCGCGGATCGCCGGCATCGGATTGTGCGGGTTGCGCGGATTGGCGTTGGGACCGGGATCGGTCGTCGCGCCATTGCGGCCGCCATGCTGGGTCCCGGCAATCATGTAGACGCGCGAATTCTCGGGAAGCGACACGTCCCGCGTGCCGAGCGGATCGGTATGCAGCAGGGACGCGCCCTTCTGCCAGTACTCGGTCGAGGTGTTGGTCTCGATCAGCAGCGGGTCGCTGCCATCGCAGCGGAACAGCGTGCCGCTCTTGCCCGTCAGCGGATCGCCGAGCGTCGCCGTCGAGAACGGAAACTCGTTCTCGGGAAAGCCGTGATCCTCGTGCTGGGTGTTGGTGCGCGCCGGCTGGGCGAAGGGCGTGTTGAAGAACACGCGGCCGACTCCGGCGATGTGGCTCAGGATGCCGTCGAACACGCGGCGCCCCTGTTCGTCGCGGTTGAAGCCATCGGAAATGTGGTTGCGCAGGTAGCGGCCGGCCTGTGAGAAGCCGATGGCCAGCGCATGCGTCACGGGTCGCCCCGTCGCCTTCACGGCGTCCGGCGCATGGCGCAGCCAGCTCACCACGTCGCGGGTTGCCGCGAATCCGAGCCCCTGGACCTTGGGGTTCTTCGCCTCGTAGTGGAATTCGTAGAGGAATCCCGGCTTCGGCTTCGTGCCTTCCCGCAGCCTGATCGCGCGCGAGTCGACGAAGGACCATTGGTTCAGCGGCAGCTCGCGCGGCTCGTCCTCGGCGCGTTCGCGCACGGTGAGACGTGCCCGGGGCTGTTCGAGCGTCGCGGCCTCATGCGACAGCTTGAACGTCTCCAGCGCGCCGAGGCGCGTGCTGGACACCCACTCCTCGCGAATGGTCTGCACGATTGGCTGGCCGTTCTCGGTGGCCACCGGTGCCGTCAGGGCGAGCCCCATGTTGGCGCGCGGCGCGTCGGGGTCCCAGCCCGACCAGACGATCGTGTAGCCCAGCCGCAGGGGAAAGGCATTGCCGAGATCGGTCAGGGTCTGCGGGTCGTTCACGCCCTGCGGGCCGTCGGCGATGTTGCCGAACAGCATCTTGCGGCCGCGATTGTTGACCTCGTAGAGAAGCCGCCCGTTGCCGCGGGCGGGATCCCTCGGCCGAAGAATGAAGACACTGGTCGCGTACTCGACCCGGCCGGCGGCATTGCGCGGCGCCTTGTCGATCAGGGCGATGCCGCTGTTGGCCGGCGAGGAGGGATCGACTTCGCCGCGGGCGACGGCGATGACGCGCTCATAGGCGCCCACCTCGCCGAACGCCGCGCCATCGGCCAGCGGCTCGACCTTCTCGATCTCGAACGAGAGGAGCACTAGGCCCTGGCTTCCGCCTGGACCTCTTCGGGCGGGAAGTTCAGCTCCACGCCGACGCCGTCGGGATCGTAGAGGAAGATCTGCGCGGCGCCGGTGCGCGGTACGATCTGCTCGCGGAACTTCACGTTCTTCGACTGCAGGCGCTTGCGCACGCCCGGAAGATCGCTGGCGGCAAAGGCGATGTGGTCGAAGCGGCCAGTGTCCTCGAACTTCTTCTCGGTGCCGCGCACGACGATGCCCTCGCGCGGCTTGCGCTCGCCCAGCAGGTGCACGGTCGCGATACCGCCGGAATAGAGCCAGTAGCCCGGGAAGCCGAGCGGCGGACGGTCACCGTTCTCGAGACCCAGGACGTCGCAATAGAAGTCCTTGGTCGCCTCCAGGTCGGACGGCTCGATGGTGTAGTGCTGAAGGGGGCCAAGCGGCATGGTCGGTCTCCGTGGATCGGGTCAGACGAAGGTGAGGTCGGCGTCGGCACCCATCATCCAGGCGCCCACGGTCTCGAAATGGGAGAGCCGCCCCTGCAGTTGCTGGGTGACGGTATGGATGTCGCGGAAGCGGCGCTCCAGCGGATGGTTCTCGAAGATCGCGGTGGCGCCCGCCGCATTGTAGGCGAAGTCGACGGCGTCCTTGGCCTTGTGGATGGCATTGGTCGCGGCCATGCGGATGGTTATGCGCTGCTCGACCGTGATTGTGTTGCCGGCCGAGAGGTCCTTCCAGATGCCGGCCATCGACTGCAGCAGGAAGGCGCGTGCAGCCCGGAGATTGACCTCGGCCTGGGCGAGATTCGACTGCACGACGGCATTGTCGCGTATCGGGCTCTTGAGGCCGCGCGGGACCTTGTTGCGGGCGACATCGATGAAGCAGTCGAGTGCGCCGCGGGCGATGCCGCAGGCCACGCCGGCGAAGCCCACCTGGTAGCAGGTGCCGGCGCCCATCCTGTAGAGCGGTCCGCTCTCGCGACATTCGCGCTCGAAATCGCGGGTGATCGAATGGTCCGCGCGCACGAAGAAGTCGTCGAGCGCGAACTGGTCGCTCGCCGTGCCGCGCAGGCCGACCGTGTTCCAGATATCCGTCCACTGAACGTCGCCGGTGCGCACCAGCATGGTGCGCTCCTGCTGCCGGCCGTCCTCGTCGAGTCGCGGCGTGCCGTCGGCCTTGAAGATCGGGCAGTGGGCGCCCAGCCAGGTGGCGTGCCGGCCGCCGGAGGCGAAGGCCCACACGCCGGTCACGCGGTAGCCGCCTTCACATTCCACGGCCTTGACCTTCGGGCCGGGGCCCCAGGCCAGCACGGCGCGGGGATCGTCGCCGAAGATCGCGCGGGCGACCGGCAGGTCGAGATAGGCCGCCGACATGGCGCAGCCGCCGGCCTGGCTCAAACACCAGGCCGTCGAGGCGTCGCCGCGGGCGATCGTCTCGATCACATGGAAGAAGGTCACGGGATCGGTTTCGATCCCGTCCGAGGATCTCGGCAGCAGGAGGCGGAACAGCCGCGCCTCGTGCAGCTTGTCGAGTAGCGCCGGCGGCAGCCGGCGCGTCTCCTCGATCGCGTTGGAAGCAGCCTCGACCGCCGGCCGCAGAGCCTCGGCACGTGAGATCACGGCAGGGTCGCCGGCGAGATCGGCGGCGGACGGGATCAGCGTATCCAAGACCATCCTCCTCGAAATTCATGCACATCAGGCGGGCGCCGGTTTCCGTCGATCTGCGCGAACGACTCTCCTCAAGCTCCCATCCTGTGGAAACAATAGACCAGCCCGGCCGCCAGGGACCAGCAGCCGAGTGAGGGAAAGACCGTCGGAATCTCGGGCAGCGGTACGCCGCGTTCCGTGCCCCGTTTGCCGGTCGAAATGCATCGCTGCAGGGCGGCCTCCTCCTTTGGTAAAGAGAAGGAACATTGGGGAGATCTTCATGCATTGGACCGACCGCCGGACTCGTTTTCGGGCGCTGCTTGCGGGCGAGCGCTGCATCCATCCGGGCTCGGTGTTCGACCCGATCTCCGCCCGTATCGCCGAGGACCTGGGGTTCGAGATCGGCATGTTCGCGGGCTCCGTCGCCTCGATGACCGTGCTCGGCGCGCCCGACCTGATCGTGCTGACCCTGAGCGAATTCGCGGGCCAGGCCTACCGCATCAATCGGGCGGGCGGCCTGCCGCTGATGGTCGACGCCGATCACGGATACGGCAACGCCCTGAACGCCCGCCGCACCGTCGAGGAACTCGAGACGGCGGGCGTCTGCGGCCTCAGCCTCGAGGATACCGATCTGCCGACGCCGTACGGCACCACCGCGCCGCGCCTGATCTCGATCGACGAAGGTGTCGCCAAGATGAAGGCGGCGCTCGGGGGGCGGCAGGACCCGGCCCTCTGCATCGCCGGTCGCACCAGCGCGATCACCATCACCGGCCTCGAGGATGCGATCGCGCGTGGCAGAGCCTACCAGGCGGCCGGCGTCGACGCGCTGTTCTTCGTCGGCGTTCGCACCCGCGCCGAACTCGACGCGATCTCGGAGGCGACCACCCTGCCGATCATCCTCGGCGGCGTCTCGGGCGATCTCACCGATCTCGCCTATCTCGGCGCGCGCCGCGTCCGCATCGCGCTGCAGGGCCACCAGCCCTTCGCTGCGGCCGTGAAGGCCGTCTACGACACGCTGAAGGCGCTGCGCGACGGCACGCAACCCTCGAAGCTGCAGGGCGTCGCCAGTCCGGAGCTGATGAAGAAGGTCACGCGCGACGCCGACTATGCACGCTGGACCCGGGAGTTTCTGGGCTGAGCGAAGCTCAGCCCGTCGGAACGAGCGTCACCGCGACGCCGTAGGAATGGGAGTCGCCGCCCAGGATGACGCCGCGCAGCGGGCTCACGTCGGAGAAATCGCGGCCCCAGGCGACAGCCACGTGGTCTTCGCGGGCGACCAGGTCGTTGGTCGGGTCGAGATGGACCCAGCCCGCGGCATCGCCGCACCATACGGCGATCCAGGCGTGGCTCGCATCGGCACCGCGCAGGGCGAGTTCGTCTCGTGACTGGACGGTGCGGATGTATCCGGAGACGTAGCCCGCCGCGAGACCGTGGGCGCGTAGCGCCGCGATCTGGACATGGGCGAAATCCTGGCAGACGCCCGCCTTGCCGGCGAAGACATCGGCGAGCGGCGTCGAGATGTCGGTGGCGCCGGGGTGATATTCGAAGTCGGCCTTGATGCGCGACGTCAGTTCGCGCGCCGCCTCGAGGATGGGACGCCCCGGCGTCAGGGACTGCGCGCCATAGGCCCGCAATGCCTCGACGCTCGGCACCAGCGGTGACTCGTGGGTGAACTCGCTGGCCTCCACGGGGGTGGGGAATCCGTTCCCGAGCAGCGCCGCCCTGATGTCCTCCCAGGGCAGCGTCGAGCCGGCGGCCGGCGGATCGGGAAACCGCACGTCGACTTCGGCCCGGACCTCGATGTCGAAGCGCGTGTGCGGCTTCTCGATGCGGTAGATGTCGATGAGGTTGCCGAAATGGTCGACGTGCTGCGCGGCGAGCGCCGGTGCGGGATTGGTCGTTATGCTGATCGCGGTGACCGTCTGGCCGGGGAAGTTGCGGGCGCGCAGGTGCGCGATGTGATGCGCCGAGTCGACCGTGCTGGCGTAGGTGTAGGTCGTGCGGTGCGAGAGCAGGTATTGCACGCTCAGTCTCCGCCGGAGGAGCCGACGGCCTGGGCCGCCGGCACATGCGAGAAATAGGCGCGCGTGATGGCCTCGGAGAGCTTGTCGAGTTGCTGTTCGGTGTCCGACGCGACGTCGCGCAGCATGGCCAGCGCCAGCCCCTCGTGGCGCCACGCCTGCTCGTCGCCGTTGAACTGGCGGACGACGGCTTCCATGTCCGTCTCAAGCGAGTCGGGCAGGGCGGCCACGCGCACGCCCGACGCGCGCGCCAGATAGTCGAGATGTCCCTTGATCGTGCGAAGCTGGAACACCAGACCGCGCGGATTGGCGTCGTCGAGTATGACGAGATCGAGCACGGGGGCCGGCTGCAGCTGTCCGAGATAGCGCGTGCGATAGGTGATGGTGCTGTCGCACAGTTCGAGCGCAAGGCGCATCGCGGCGTTCCACTCGATCGGGGACTGGGTGAAGGGGCCGAGCGCGGCGGTCAGCACATGCAGGCCGCGTTCGATGCGACGGCCGAGATCCAGGAAGCGCCAGCCGGTGCCGCGCGTCATGTTCTCCTGCGCGAGACCCGACAGCGTGGCCACGAAGCGCACGATCTCGTCCAGGGCGGCAAGCAGGGGATCGAGGTTGCCGCGGGCCGCCAGCAGCCGCTTGCGGACCTCGATCATCTCCGGGCCGGCGGCCGTCGTCATGTCCACGGAGAATCGATCGCGCATCGTGGCGGTGAGTCGCTGGATGCCGTCGAGCACGCTGGCGAGGCCGCGATCGTCGGCGGCGACTGCCGCCAGGCCCTGCTGGAACAGGGCGCTCTCGGGTGGAGCCAGGGCCGACGTGTGATCCATCAGGTTGGTCGCGTCGAGCAGCCGGCCCAGCAACCTGAGTTCGACGGCATCGCGCGGCCCGACGGCACCCTGCGCCACGCGCGCCGCCGTGGTGCGCAGGAGACGCGCATCGTTGTCGAGGCGCTCGATGTAGCGGCCGAGCCAGAAGAGATTGTCGGCGACCCGGCTCTGCAGGTCGGCGGTGCCGCGCTCGACGGAGAGTTGGTGGAAGCGCCGCGTCGTCGGCAACTGCACGTCGGCCGCATCCTCGGCCAGAACCCAGACGTCCTTCAGGGTGCCGTGCAGGCGGGCGAGCGAGCGAAGCGCGGTGTCGCCGTCGGGCTCGCGGGCGATGCCGCCGGGCAGCACGTGCCAGGTGTCGTGGTCGGCGACGACGAAGGCACGCATCACGACGGCGGACGGCACCAGCGACTGACCGTCCCACTTCGGCGTGAGCGACGGCGTCATGGGATACTGCGCGACATACTGGCCGGGCTGGGCGCGGATGCGCTCGACCAGCGCCGCGCGCTCGGCCGGTTCGAGCATGCCCACGACGATGGGCTCGCGATCGAGGCCGAGGCAGGGGCGCACGATCATGAGGTCGAGATTGGCGAGGGCGAAGGTGAGCGCCGCGGGCTCGCCCAGCCACCATACGTCGAGCGACGGCATCCGCAGCTTCTCGCCCAGCAGGTGGTCGCTGAGCCGCTCCAGAAAGGGCATGATGGCCGGCGTTTCGACAACCCCCGATCCCAGCGCATTGGCGAGCGAGATGTTGCCGCTGCGCGTCGCTTCGACCAGGCCGGTCACGCCCAGCGCGGAATCGGCGCGCATCTCGAGCGGGTCGGTGAAGGCGCTGTCGAGGCGCCGCAGCAGCACGTGTACCGGCCGAAGGCCGGCGAGCGTCTTGATCCAGACTTGGCCGTCGCGCGCGACCATGTCGCCGCCTTCGACCAGCGGGACACCCAGCACGCGCGACAGGTAGACGTGCTCGAAATAGGTGGCGGAGAGGGAGCCTGGCGTGAGCACCGCCATGTTGGGCTGCGACACGGCGGCCGGCGCCATCGAGCGCAGCGACTCGTGCCAGCGGTCGACGAAGGGCCGGAGATGGCGGACGGGAATGGAGCGAAAAGCCTCCGGCAGGCTGCGCGCCAGCACGCGGCGCATCTCCAGGGCATAGCCGACGCCTGCCGGAAGCTCGGTATGGTCGGCCAGGACGTGCCAGCGTCCGTTGCCCAGCCGCACCAGGTCGACCGCATAGTTACCGAGATAGCGACGGGGCGCGGCGCCATCCGTGACCCGGGCCGGGCGCAGGAAGTGCCGGTTGGCGTGCACCAGCATCGACGGCAGCAGCTTCTGCTTCAGCAGGGTCTGCGGGCCGTAGACATCGGCGAGGACCCGATCGAGCAGCCTAGCGCGCTGGATCAGGCCGGCCTCGATGCCCGCCCATTCGTCGGGAGCGATGACCATCGGCAACGGGTCGAAGGTCCAGCGGGCCGCGCCGCGATCGTCCAGCAGGTTGACGGTCGCGCCCGACTCCTCGAGTTGCCGGCGCGCGCTCTCGACCCGTTCCCCGAGCCCGTTGGGCAGCGAGCGGATGACACTCAGGATGCCTTGCCAGTGATAGCGGATCGACTTCTGGCCGGTGACCAGTTCGTCGTACGCGCTCGCCGGCGAGGAAGAGAGGCCGCGCAACGACTCCATGGGCCCGGAAACAAAAGTTGAAAGAACGGTCGGACTGCCTGTGAGGCGGGCGAACTATAGGCCCGCGGCCCGCCGCAGGTCGAGCGTCAGCGGATGCTCGGGATTGTCGAGCGGCCGCGGTTCCGGCGAGGGTCCGCCGGTGTGTCCGATGGCGAAGAAGCGGGCCCGGCGGCGCGCTTCGGCCTCGTTGGCGTTGACCGGCATGCGGTCGTAGTTGCGACCGCCCGGATGGGCGACGTGATAGGTGCAGCCGCCGATCGAACGGCCGCTCCACGTATCGTGGATATCGAAGGTGAGGGGCGCGTGCACACCGATCGTCGGATGCAGCGAGTTCGCGGCCTGCCAGGCGCGATAACGCACGCCCGCGACGTATTCGCCGGCCGTGCCGGTGGCGCGCAGCGGGAGCTTCCAGCCGTTGCAGGCGATGACATGACGCTGGTCGTTCAGACCGGCGACCTTGACCTGAAGACGCTCCACCGTGGAATCGACGTAGCGGACCGTGCCGCCGCCGCCGGGTTCCTCGCCCAGCACGTGCCATGGCTCGAGCGCGTGCCGCAGTTCGAGTTCGAGCCCACGCTGTGCCACTTCGCCGAGCCGCGGGAAGCGGAATTCGAAATGCGGGGCGAACCAATCGGGTGAGAACGCGTAGCCCGCCTCGCCGAGATCGGAAAGGACCTCGTTGAAATCCTGCCAAACGAAATGCGGCAGCATGAAATCGTCGTGCAGGCGCGTGCCCCAGCGGCTGAGTGGCCGCTCGTAGGGGCGCTCCCAGAACTTGGCAACAAGCCCGCGCAGCAGGGCCTGCTGCGCCACGCTCATGCGCCAGTGCGGTGGCATCTCGAAGGCGCGCAGTTCCAGCAGCCCGCGCCGGCCGGCGGCCGAATCGGGCGTGAACAGCTTGTCGATGCAGAACTCGGTGCGATGCGCATTGCCGGTCGCGTCGACCAGCAGGTTGCGGAACACGCGATCGACCAGCCAGGGCGGCGTCTGCCGTCCGGGCGCGATCTGCCGGAAGGCGATCTCGAGCTCGTGCAGCGCATCGTTGCGCGCCTCGTCGACCCGCGGATGCTGGCTGGTCGGGCCGATGAACAGGCCAGAGAAGAGATACGAGAGCGACGGATGGTTCAGCCAGTAGCCCAGCAGGCTCTTCAGCAGGTCGGGTCGGCGCAGGATCGGCGAATCGGCGGCGGAGGGACCGCCCAGCACGACATGGTTGCCGCCACCGGTGCCGGTGTGACGGCCGTCGATCATGAACTTCTGCGCCCCGAGCCGGGTCGTGCGCGCTTCTTCGTAGAACGATCTCTGTGCGGTCGACGACCTCGCTCCAGGTGGCGGACGGATGGATGTTGACCTCGATCACCCCGGGATCGGGCGTGACGCTGAAGTGCAGGACGCGCGAATCGCCGGGCGGCGTGTAGCCCTCGATGAAGATCGGCTGGCCCTGCTCCTCGGCGGTGTCCTCGAGCGCCGTCACCAGGTCGAGATAATCCTCCATGCGCTCGGTCGGCGGCATGAAGACATGGAGATGACCGTCGCGCGGCTCGAAGGCCATCGCGGTCCGCACGATGCCGGAGGCCGAAGCGCCGACCGCGGGCCCGAGGCCAGTGTTCGGTGCCAGAGCGCGTCGCCACGCCTCGCGACGCGCTTCGGCGTCGCCGGCAAGTCCCGGTTCCTGGCGACGCAGCACCGGCGCGCGCCGGAAGGCGTCGAGCGGCGGCAGGTCGGGATGCGGCGCCATCGGATCGGGCTGGACGATGATGTCTGTGTCGCCGGGGGCCGCCCATGGCAGCGAATCGAGCGGCAGGCGATAGCCGATCGGCGAATCACCGGGGATCAGGTAGCACTTCTCGGAGCGCAGGAACCACGGGCCGCTCTTCCATCGCGGCGAATGGCCTTGCCCGTTTCCGCGACCATTGTGATCGCGAATAACAGGCAGCACGTAGCCGACCGAACTTTCGAGCCCCTTCTCGAAAACGCGCGCCAGGCGCTCGCGCTCCAGCGGATCCTTCACCTTCGCTTCGTCGACCACGACGTTGCTCGGCAGGCGCCGCTCGCGCCACAGGTAGTACCAGGTGTCCTCATAGGCCGGGAAAAGATAGTCGGGGTCTAGCTGGAGGCGTTGCGCGAAGGCGAGCGCAAAGCGGTGCGCGGCCTCGACGGTCGCACCGACCGGCTTGGACTCGAGCGCATAGAGCTGCGGATTGCGCCAGATCGGCTCGCCGTCCTTGCGCCAGTAGCAGCCGAGCGCCCAGCGCGGCAGCTGTTCGCCGGGATACCACTTGCCCTGTCCGAAATGCAGCAGCGGTCCGGTCGCGAAGCGGTTCGCCAGCTTGCGGAACAGCACACCCGCCAGCCGGCGCTTCTCGGGGCCCAGGGCCAGTGTGTTCCATTCCGGCCCGTCCATGTCGTCGATGGAGACGAACGTGGGCTCGCCGCCCATGGTGAGGCGCACGTCGTGCCGGCCGATGTCGCGCTCGATCGCCTCGCCGACCTTGAGCAGGTTCGCCCACTGTTCCTCGGTATAGGGCTTGGTGGTGCGCGGCGTCTCGCGCACGCGCGTCACTGTCATCGCATGCTCGAACTCGACCTCGGCCTTCTCGAGCGCGCCCTCGATCGGCGCCGCGCTGGAGGGCTCGGGCGTGCAGGCGAGCGGGATGTGGCCTTCGCCGGTCAGCAGGCCGGAGGTCGGGTCGAGGCCGATCCAGCCGGCGCCCGGCAGGTAGACCTCGCACCAGGCGTGGAGGTCGGTGAAGTCGTGGGTCGGTCCTTCCGGCCCTTCGAGCGGCTTCTCGTCGGCGACGAGCTGAATCAGGTAACCCGAGGCGAAGCGCGCGGCGAAGCCCAGGTGGCGCAGGATCATGACCAGCAGCCAGCCGGTGTCGCGGCACGATCCCTTGGCACGCGCGAGAGTCTCCTCGCAGCTCTGCACGCCCGGCTCCAGGCGGACGATGTAGCCGATCTCGCGCTGCAGGCGGGCATTCAGGCCGACGATGAAATCGACCGTGCGCTGCTCGGTGCGGTCGACCGTCGCGAGCCAGGCAGACAGTCTCGGGCCGAGCGGCTCCAGCTTTCGGAACGGCGCGATCTCCTCCGCCAGCGAGGGATCGTAGGCGAAGGGCCACGTCTCGGCCGAGGGCTCCAGGAAGAAGTCGAACGGATTGATGACCGACATGTCGGCCACCAGGTCGACCGTGACCTCGAACTTCCGGGTCTTTTCCGGAAACACCAGCCGCGCGAGGTGGTTGCCCTGCGGGTCCTGCTGCCAGTTGATGAAGTGCTCCGCGGGGGAGACTTTCAGGGAATAGGAGAGAACCGGCGTTCGCGAATGCGGTGCCGGACGCAAGCGCACGACCTGCGGTCCGAGTGCTACCGGCCGATCATACAGATAGGTCGTTCGATGATGCAGCGCGACTTGGATACTCATGCGACCTCGGTCCCCGGCTCTGAAAAGCAAGTCACGTGCCGGGATGCAAGCCATCTACAATTTGCATTCATTGCGCAATGGATTTCTTGTGGCTGCCCTATTGGCGAAGGCATGTCTAAATCCCATATCAGCCATGCGACAAACGGGACCCTCCAAACTATCGATGTCGCAGGGAGGCAGTGGTGATGTTTCAGGGCAATCGGAGACAATTCATCTTGGGCGCGGGTGCGCTCGGCATCGGCGGGATCGCGGCGGCCTCGGGCGCGCGGGCGACGCAGAACTGGCCGAATCGCCCCGTTACGATCGTGGTCAACTTTCCGCCGGGAGGCCTGACGGACGCCATTGCCCGGACGTTCGCGCAATACGCGGCTCAGAAGACGGGGCAACAGTTCATCATCGAGAACAAGCCGGGTGCCGGCGGCAACATCGGCGCCGCCCAGGTCTCCAAGGAGCCTGCGGATGGCTATACCTTCCTGCACACCGTCTCGAGCACGCTCGTCCAGGGCCGGGTGCTCTATGCCAATCTCGGGTTCGACCCGGACAGGGACTTCGCCCTCGTCGCCGGCACGAACTCGGGGGCCTTGCCGCTGGTGGTCCACAAATCGGTGCCGGCCACCAACGTCAAGGAACTCGTCGCCTGGGCGAAGGCCAACAAGACGAGTTTCGGCACCTGGGCTGCCGGCTCGGCGGCGCACATCGTCTGTCAGAAACTCAATGTGCTCTACGACCTGAAGATGGAGCCGGTCCACTATCGCGGTGAAGCGCCGATGTGGCAGGACATGAATGCCGGTTCGCTGCAGGTCGCCATGGGCAGCTACCAGGCGTTGAGGCCGCTGCTCGAGAAGGACGTCATCCGGCCCATCGGCATTCCCGGCCCCGCGCGTGCGCCGCTGCTGCCGAATGTGCCGACAATGGCCGAGCAGGGTTACGATCATCCGGCCTTCCGGATCTATGGCTACCTCGTTCTGGCGGCACCGGCCGGCGTGCCCAGGGAGATCGTGGCGAGATTGTCGGCGCTGTGGATCGAAGCGGCGCAGTCCGAAGCCGGCCGCAGGATGATGGAGAGCTTCGGGTTGCCGGACCTGCCGCTCGGCCATGTCGAGATCTCGGCCGACTACGAGAATCTCAAGAAGCAGCTGATCCCGCTCGTCCAGGAACTGGGTGTCAAACTCGAGTAGCGGGCCACTGCCGCGATCTTCCGCCTGGCGCGATCCCTGGCGTGCTCGACCTCGCCTTCGGCGGGCGACTGTGGTGGGATCGCTGTCATGAGCACCAACTACTTCGATCTTTCCGGCAAGGTTGCCCTCGTCACCGGGGGCAGCCGAGGCCTGGGCTATCAAATGGTGAAGGCGTTCGCCGCCCATGGCGCCGACGTCTTCATCACCAGCCGCAAGCTGGAGACCTGCGACAAGGTCGCCGCCGAAGTGCGGGCGATGGGCCGCAAGGCCGCGACCCATGCCTGCAACGTCGCCAACTGGTCCGAACTCGACGGCATGGTGGAGGCGGCCTACGCGGCGTTCGGAAAGGTCGACATCCTGGTGAACAATGCCGGTTCCTCGCCGCTCGCCCCCTCGTCGCTGGAGACCTCGGAGCAGCTCTTCGACCGCATCGTGTCGCTGAATTTCAAGGCGCCGTTCCGCCTGATGTCGCTGGTGGGCAGCCGGATGGCGGCGGGCGAGGGCGGCTCGATCATCAACGTCTCGAGCGCGGGCGCACTCCGTCCGCGGCCGCAGATCGCCCCCTACGCCGGCGCAAAGTCGGCCCTCAACGCGCTCACCGAGGCCTTCGCCTTCGAATACGGCCCGAAGGTGAGGGTGAACACCATCTCGCCCGGCCGTTTCCTGACCGACGTCTCCAAGGCCTGGCCGGAGGAGCACAAGGCCAATCCCACGGCGGCGCTGCGGCGCAGCGGCCAGCCGGAGGAGATCGTGACGGCGGCGCTCTATCTCGCATCGAGCAAGTCCAGTTTCACCACCGGATCGCTGGTCCGGGTCGATGGAGGAATCGCATGAAGATGAAGGCCGGCGTTCTCACGGTCTGCGGTGCGCCCCGCCCCTTCGCGAAGTCGAAGCCCATCCAGGTCGTCGAGGTCGATCTCGACCCGCCGGGCGAGGGCGAAGTGCTGGTCAAGGTCGGCGGGGGCGGTCTCTGCCATTCCGACCTGTCGCTGATCAACGGAGACCGGCCGCGCCCCGTGCCGATCGTGCTGGGACATGAGGGCTCGGGCGAAATCGTCGAGGTGGGCGCGGGCGTCCACGACGTGAAGGTGGGCGATCATGTCTGCTTCACCTTCAACGTGAGCTGCGGCCGCTGCCGGCGCTGCCTCGAGGGCCGCCCCTATATCTGCGAGCGCTCGATCAGCCCGCGCGCCGCGGGCCAGCTGCTGTCGGGCCATCATCGCCTGCACCTGGACGGCAAGCCGGTGAACCATCACTCCGGTGTTTCCTGCTACGCCGAGTATGCCGTGGTCGACCGCGGTTCGATCGTGGTGATCGACAGGAGCCTGCCGCTCGACGTGGCGGCGCTGTTCGGCTGTGCCGTCGTCACCGGCGTGGGCGCCGTGGTGAACACCGGCAGGATCGAACCCGGCAGCTCGGTTGCCATCGTCGGCCTGGGCGGCGTCGGCCTCAGTGGCCTGATGGGCGCGGTGCTGGCCGGCGCCGGCCGCATCGTGGCCATCGATCTCTCGGACGAAAAGCTCGGCCTCGCCCGCCAGCTCGGCGCGACGGACACGGTGAATGCCAAGGATGTGGATCACGTGCAGCAGGTGCGCGACCTCACGAATGGCGGTGTCGACTATGCCTTCGATCTCGCCGGCACCATCAAGGCGATGGAGACGGCCTATCTCGTCACCCGCTGGGGCGGCACGACGGTCACGGCGGGCCTCTCGCCCATCGTCGCCGACTTCTCGTTCAAGCAGAGCATGCTGGTCAGCGAGGAGAAGACGATCAAGGGCTCGTACATGGGAAGCTGCGTGCCTGTACGCGACATCCCGCGCTTCATCGCGCTCTACCAGCAGGGCAAGCTGCCGGTCGACCGCATGGTCAGTCAGCGCATCGGCTTCGACGAGCTGAACGAGGGCTTCGACCGGCTGCAGGACGTCGCAACGGTGCGACAGGTGCTGGTGCCGCACGGCTGACGGGGCGAAGCGCGGGGATGCCGTCGATGACCGTCATGATCGCCGTCGAATCGCCGTTGCAGGACGAGGTCCGCGCGCTCGTAGCGGAGCTGAACGCCGTGCTGCTGGAGCTGACGCCGCCCGAGCACTGCCACCATCTGACGGTCGAGCAGATGGCCGATGAAGACACCACCGTCTTCATCGCGCGAGAGGGTGGCGTGGCGGTCGCCTGTGGCGCGCTCAAGCGACATGCGGGCGGCATCGGCGAGGTGAAGCGCATGTACACCCGGCCGAGCCATCGCGGCCGCAAGATCGGCGAGCAGATCGTGGCGCGCATCGAGGCGATGGCGCGCGACGAGGGACTCGAACGTCTGGTGCTGGAGACCGGCGACCGGCACCACGCTGCGTGGAAGGTGTATGAGCGCTCCGGCTTCGGGCGCTGCGGCCCGGTGCTCGACTATCCCGACGTCAAGTGGTCGGTGTTCTACGAGAAGTCGCTCGCCGGCTGACGTTCAGTCGGCTGCCGCGTAGAGGCGGTCGAGATCGCCGTCGTCGTAGGCATACTCGGTCGAGCAGAATTCGCACTTCACCGAGACGCGGCCGGTCGTGTCGCGCAGGTCGGCGAGTTCCTCGCGCCGAATCGAGCGCAGCACGCTGTCGATGCGCTCGCGGCTGCAGCGGCAGCGCGCCTCGAAGGCGCGCCGGTCGAACACCCTGGGGCCTTCCTGGTGGAACAGGCGGTGCAGCAGGGTGGTGCCGGGAAGCGCCGGATCCAGCATTTCCTTCTCCGTGGCGGAGGCCATCAGGATGACCGCCTTGCGCCAGTCGTCCTCGCGCTGCTCGACGTCTATGTCGACGCGGCCGGCGTCGAACTCGGGCATCTGCTGCACCATGAGGGAGGCGGCATGCCAGCGATGCCCGTCGGCGGTGTCGTCGCGGCGTGCCGTGATCTTGATGCCGGTCGGCAACTGCTCGGACTGACGGAAGTAGGTGTGGGCGCAGTCCGCGAGGGTCGCGCCTTCGAGCGGCACCACGCCCTGGTAACGTTCGGTGTGCTGGCCCTGGTCGACGGTGAAGGTGAGACGGCCCTGGCCGAACAGCTTCGGGATGTAGCCGTCGGGAACGTCCTCGTTGCCGCCGCCCAGCGCGATGGCGAGCTTCCAGGAATCGAACTGCGCATAGCCGCGCAGTGCCCCGTCGCTGGTGAGGTCGGTGACGAGCAGGCGGATCGGTCCGTCACCGGTGATCTGCAGGGTGAAGATGCCGTCGTACTTCAGCGAGGTCGCGAGGGTCGCGCACAGCACCATCGACTCCGCGAGCGGCCGCGCCACGGCCAGCGGATAGCCGTGGCGTTCGATCACCTCGTCGAGGATCGCCCCGAGGCGGACCAGCCGTCCGCGCACGCCGAGCGCGTCCAGTTGGAAAGGAAGGACGCGGTCCCAGTCATCGGACCTCACGCTCCCGCCCCCATCATATGGGGGAGGGCCGGGGAGGGGGAAAGCAACGCGATGAGAAGCTGTACGGAAACGATCATGCTGGGGCTTGCCCCCACCCTAACCCTCCCCCGTTTGACGGGGGAGGGAATTTCTAGTCAGGACAGGCACCAGGCCAGGATGCTCTTCTGGGCGTGCAGGCGGTTCTCCGCCTCGTCGAACACGACCGACTGCGGACCGTCGATCACCTCGGCGGTCACTTCCTCGCCGCGATGCGCGGGCAGGCAGTGCATGAAGATCGCATCCTTCTTGGCCTGCTTCATCAGGCGCTCGTCGACCTGGTACGCGCGCAGCAGATTGTGCCGTCGCGCGGCGCTCGGGCTGTCGGGATCCTCGTCGCCCATCGACACCCAGGTGTCGGTGACGACGCAGTCGGCGCCCTTCACCATCGACTCGGGGTCGTGGCCGATCGAAATGCGGCCCCTGGACTTCTCTGCCCACTGCACCACATCGGCCGGCGGCGTCAGTTCGGGCGGGCAGGCGATGCGCAGTTCGAAGTCGAACTGCACGGCGGCATGGATCCACGAGGTGGCCATGTTGTTGCCGTCGCCCGACCAGACCACCGACTTGCCCCGAATGGGACCGCGATGCTCCTCGTAGGTCATGACGTCGGCCATCAGCTGGCACGGATGGGTCTTGTCGGTCAGCCCGTTGATCACCGGCACGGTGGCGTACTTCGCCATCTCGAGGAGCTTCTCCTCGACGGTGGTGCGCATCATGATGATGTCGACGTAGCGGCTGAGCACGCGCGCAGTGTCGGCGATGGTCTCGCCGCGGCCGAGCTGCGTATCGGTGCGGCCCAGCATGATCGTCTGGCCGCCGAGTTCGCGCATCCCGACCTCGAACGACACGCGGGTGCGTGTCGAGGGTTTCTCGAAGATCATGGCGAGCGTCTTGCCGGTGAGCGGCATCTCATGCCCGCCGTTTGACCGCGCCTTCTTCATCGCCTTGCCGTGATCGAGGATCTGGCGAAGCGTCTTGGGATCGACCTGGTCGAGGTCGAGGAAATGCCTGGGGGTTGCCATGGCGCCTACTCGGCGGCCTTGGACGCCGCCTCGAAGGACTCCGCTGCCTGCGAGAGAATCGCGATGCCCTCGTCGAGAGCCGCCTTGTCGGCGATCAGGGCCGGGAAGACGCGGACCACGTTCTCGCCGGCCGGCGGGACGAGCAGGCCGAGCGACTGCAGCTTGTTCACCATGTCGCCCACGGGAATCGAGGCGGCGCACTGCAGGCCCTGGAGGAATCCCATGCCGCGCTGCTCGACGAACACTGTCGGGTGGCGGCGGCAGAGTTCCTCGAGCTTGCCCTTCAGGTACTCGCCCTTCTCGCGGACGTCGTCGATGAAGCCGGGCGCCAGCAGGATGTCGAGCACGGCGTTGGCGACGCCGGTGGCGAGCGGGTTGCCACCGTAGGTCGAGCCGTGCGTGCCGGGCACCATGCCGACCGCCGCCTTCTCGGTCGCCATGAAGGCGCCGATCGGGAAGCCGCCGCCCATGCCCTTGGCGATCGCGGCCACGTCGGGCTTAACGCCCGACCAGTCGTAGCCCCACAATTTGCCGGTCCGGCCGAAACCCGTGTGGATCTCGTCGTAGAACAGCAGCAGGCCGAACTCGTCGCAGATGGCGCGCAGGTCCTTCAGGAACTGCGGGGTGGTCGCGCGGATGCCGCCTTCGCCCTGGATCGGCTCGACCAGGATGCCGGCGGTCTCGTCGTCGACCATGTCGCGCACGACGTTGGTGTTGTTCAGCGGCGCGTGGAGATAGCCCGGGGCCGGCGGACCGAAGCCTTCGAGATACTTCTCGTTGCCGGTGGCGGCGAGCGCGTTCAGCAGGCGGCCGTGGAACGCCGCCTGGAAGCAGATGATCTTGTACCGCTTGGGCTGGCCGTTCATGTACTGATACTTGCGGATCAGCTTGATGCCGCCCTCGATGGCCTCCGCACCGGAGTTGCAGAAGAACATCGTGTCGGCGAACGAATTCTCGACCAGCCGCTTCGCCAGCTTCTCGCCGTTGCCGACCCGGAACAGGTTGGACGTGTGCCAGAGCTTCGAGCCCTGCTCGGTCAGCGCCTTCACCAGGTAGGGATGGCAGTGGCCCAGCGCGTTCACGGCGATGCCGGACGTGAAGTCCAGGTAACGTCGGCCGTCCACCGCGTAGAGATAGTTGCCCTCTCCGCGTTCGAACACGACGTCCTTGCGACCGTACGTCGGCATCACAGCCGTAATCACAGCGAGCCTCCCTCAAAAACCAAAAACCCCCGCCGATCCGACGATTCCGGGATGGAAACTCCGGGGTTTGGCGAGGGTCGGGCACTATCTTACCGGGGTCGGGGTGTGTCAACTTGGGGCGGCCGGCCGGCAGCGGCCGTCTTGAGGGGCCTCGACCCCTCTGCTAGGAGACCCGCCTTCCGATGAAACCGCTGCCGACCCGCAATTCCACGCTGCCCCTGCATCGCGCCGGCTTCGCCTCCGTACCTGCGATGCTCGACTATGCGGCGAAGGGCGAGACCGGGGTGACCTTTTATAATGCCAAGGGCGAGCAGCTCTCGGCCTTGACTTGGCGCGATGTCCGCGACCGGGCCCATGTGGTCGCCCGCAAGCTGATCGGTGCCGGGTTTGCGCGCGGCGAGCGCATCCTGATCACGGCCGATACCTGGCCGGGCTTCTTCGACGCGTTCTTCGGCGCCCAGTATGCCGGCCTGCTGCCCGTGCCGGTCTCCATTCCGGTCGGCATCGGTGGCAAGGAAGCCTATCTCGACCAGCTTCGCCGCCAGCTCGCCGCCTCCGGGGCGGTCGCCGCGGTCGGGCTCGACGATCTCGCCGGGTACCTGGCCGACGCAGCTGGCGAGTTTCCCGCCATCCGGCTCCATGGCGGCATGGACGCCATCCACGCGCTGCCGGAGAAGCCGGTCGAACTGCGGCCGCTCGGTGCGGACGAACTCTGCTACATCCAGTTCTCCTCGGGCAGCACGCGCCACCCGCACGGCGTGCAGATCACCCAGCGCGCCCTGATGGCCAATCTGGCGGGCATGGTCGGACCCGCCGGGCTCGGCGTCGTCGAGGGCGATCGCGCGGTGAGCTGGCTGCCGCTCTATCACGACATGGGGCTGATCGGGTTCCTGATGGCGCCCCTCTCGACCCAGATCTCCATCGACTACCTGACGCCGCGCGACTTCGCGCGCCGGCCGATGCAGTGGCTGAACCTCATCTCGCGCAACCGCTGCACCATCTCCTACAGCCCGAGCTTCGGCTACGACCTCGCCGTGCGCCGTGGGGTGACCCAGGTCCCACCCGATCTCGACCTGCGCTGCTGGCGTCACGCCGGCATCGGTGGCGACATGGTGCGGGCCGACGTGCTGGAGCGGTTCGCCACGACGTTCGCGCCCTTCGGTTTCGACAGCACCGCGTTCATTCCCAGTTACGGCATGGCCGAGGTCTGTCTCGCCATCACCTTCTGCCCGCACGACACCGGCGTGCGGACCGATGCCGTCGACCGGACGGCGCTGGCCGAACGGCAGCGCGCCGTGCCGGCGGCGGATCCGAACGACCAGAGCCGGGCGCGTCGCTTCGTGGTCTGCGGCCGCGTCCTGCCGGGGCATCGTCTCGAGGTACGGGGAACCGACGGCACGGTGCTGGCCGACCGCGAGGTGGGGCGCATCTTCGTGTCGGGTCCCAGCATCATGCCCGGCTATTTCGGCGAGCCCGAGGCCAGCCGCGAGGTCCTGTCCGACGGATGGCTCGACACCGGCGATCTTGGCTACATGCTGGACGGCGAGATCGTCGTCACCGGCCGCGCCAAGGACCTGATCATCGTCAACGGCCGCAACGTCTGGCCGCAGGACATCGAATGGGCCGTCGAGGCCAAGCGCGTGGTCAAGAACGGTGACGCGGCGGCCTTCTCTATCGATACCGGCGAAGGCGAGCGCGTGGTCGTGGCCGTACTGGCCCGCGTGTCGGGCGACGAGGCGCGCGCCTCGCTGGCACGTGACGTGGCGGGGGCGGTGCGCGAGGCCGTGGCCGTCGACTGCGACGTCGCGCTCGTGCCGCCGACCCTGGGCCTGCCGACGACCTCCTCCGGCAAGCTGTCGCGCGCCCGGACCAAGGCCAACTACCTCGCCGGCCTCTACGCGCCCAAGCCCGAAGCGGCCTGACCGCACGCCATGGGCAGGCTGGTCGCCGTCACCGGGGCCACCGGCTTCGTCGGTACCCATCTCGTGGCGGCCCTCGCGCGCCGTGGCTGGCGCCTGCGCCTGCTGGTCCGCCGCTGGTCTCCCCTGCCGTCGCTGGCCGGGGTCGATGCCGATCTCGTGCTGGGCGACGTCGCCTCCGAGCCGGCCCTTCGCCAACTGGTCGAGGGGGCGGACGCGGTGATCCATGCCGCCGGCCTGATCAAGGCGAAAGCCGACCGGGACTTCCTGCCGGTCAACCGGGACAGCGCGGCGCTGCTGTCGGCGCTGGCGCCGGACGCCCACCTGCTGCTTCTGTCCTCGCTCGCCGCCCGGGAGCCGCTGCTTTCTGCCTACTCCGCGAGCAAGCGCGCGGGAGAGGCAGTCGTCGCGACCCGAAGCGGGCCCTGGACGATCGTGCGCGCGCCGGCCGTCTATGGACCGGGTGACCGCGAGACCCTCGCGTATTTCCGAGCGGTGAACTCGGGTATTGCACCTCAGCCGCGCGTCCCGGCAGCTCGCCTGGCGCTCATCCACGTCGCGGACCTGGCCGAGGCGCTGGCGCTGGCCATCGAGCGACCGCCGGCAAGTTCGACCTACGAGATCGACGACGGGCGGACCTATACCTATGCCGACATGGCCGCGGCGGCGGGCGAGGCGCTGGGCCGCCGGCCGTGGCGGGTCGCCGTGCCCCGAACCGTCATGACCGGTATCGCCCGCTGGAACGAGCTGCGGCAGGGGCTGGGGGCAGGGGCCCAGATCCTGACCCGCGGGAAGGTCAACGAGATCTTCCATGCAGACTGGTCGGCCGCCGACCGCCGGCTGGCGGCAGCGATCGGGTTTGCGCCCCGTTACGACCTCACGTCCGGCTTCCGGGACACGATATTGTGGTATCGCGCGAAGCACTGGCTATAGAGCGTGTGAAACACGGCGTAACAATTTGTCATTTCACTCGGAATCTCTGTTTCTGGCACAAGGTGACCGCCCACCCCCGGGCGCTGGAGAGCGTTTTGCGCACTGCCCATCAAATGATCGTCGAAACCGACGGCATGACCGACACCCTCGAACGCGCCCGCGTCAGCGGCCAGTCGCGCGGGGAGGTCATTCGCGAAATCTGTCGTCACCTGGCGCCCTTCCAGACCGGTGAGCGGCCGATCACGGGCGACACGGTGATCGCCAAGGACCTGACCATCGATTCGCTCGCCATCATGGACATGGTGATGGAACTCGAGGACCATTTCGACATCTCGATCCCCATGAACGTCGTGGCCGAGATCCACACCGTCGACCAGCTCGCGGATACCATCCAGAAGCTCTGCGCCCGGCGTTAGCCATGGGCCTGTTCGATCGCCATGCGGGCCTGCTCGAGGCCTATCGGGACGTTCGGACCACCGGTTACGACCCGTTCCAGATCCGCATGGAGCGGGTCCTGTCGCCGACCGAAGCGATCATCAACGGTCGCAAGATGCTGCTGGTCGGCACCAACAATTACTTCGGCCTGACCTTCGACCCGAGCTGCATGGAAGCCGCCATCGAGGCGATCCGCGCCGAGGGCACCGGCACGACCGGCTCGCGCATCGCCAACGGCAGCTATACCGAACACGTCGCGCTCGAGCAGGAAATCGCCGAGTTCTACGGCAAGAAGCACTGCATGGTCTTCACGACCGGCTACCAGGCCAATCTCGGCCTGATCTCGACCCTCGCGGGCGAGGGCGACCAGCTGCTGATCGACGCCGACAGCCATGCCTCGATCTACGACGCCTGCAAGATGACCCAGGCCGAGGTCGTGCGCTTCAAGCACAACGACCCGTCCAGCCTGGAGGCGCGGCTGCGCCGACTGGGCGACCGTCCGGGCAACCGGGTGGTCGTGCTGGAAGGCATCTATTCGATGCTGGGCGACAGCGCGCCGCTGCGCGAATTCATCGACGTCTGCAAGAAGTACGGCGCCTATGTGATCGTCGACGAGGCCCATTCGCTGGGCGCGCTGGGTGACAATGGCCGCGGCCTTTGCGAATCGGCTGGTGTTCTCGACGACTGCCACTTCATCGTCGGCACCTTCTCGAAGACCCTGGGTGCGATTGGCGGCTACTGCGTCTCGAACGATCCCGACTTCGACATCCTGCGCGTCACGGTCCGCTCCTACATGTTCACGGCGTCGCTGCCGCCGTCGATCGTGGCCTCGGTGCGCCAGGCGCTGAAGGTCGTGAAGGCCCGGCCCGAACTGCGGACCCAGCTCTGGTCCAACGTCGCCACCTTGTACGACGGCCTTGCCGCCAAGGGCTTCAAGCTCGGGCCAGAGCACGGGCCGGTTGTCGGCGTGCACCTGCCCGACCGCATGACCGCCATCGGCTTCTGGCGGGCGATGCTCGACGCCGGCATCTACGTGAACGTTGCCGTGCCGCCCGCGACACCCAACGGCGTGTCGCTGCTGCGCTGTTCGGTCTGCGCGGTGCATACCAGGGAACAGCTGGAGCATATGATCGAGGTGATGGCCGGCATCGGCCGCCAGCTCGGCGTTCTGGGCGACCGCACGCTCCGCGTGGTGGGCGGCGCCCGCTAGGGGCGTAACCGCCATGTTCACCCTCGCGCATCTGTCCGATCCGCATCTGCCGATGCCGCAGGCGCGCGTCGTCGACCTGCTGGGCAAGCGCGCCACCGGCTATTTCAACTGGTGGCGCAATCGCGTGCAACTGCATCGCCCCGAGGCGCTGGCCGGCATCGTGGCCGACATCGCGGCGCAGAGGCCCGACCACATCGCGCTGACCGGCGATCTCGTGAACATCTCGCTGCCCGACGAATTCGCCCGCGCCTCGCGGTGGCTGACCGCCCTCGGGACGCCGGACGAGGTCACTGTCATTCCCGGGAACCACGACGTCTATGTCGCCACCCGGTGGCGTGAGGGACTAGGCCAGTGGGGTGCCTACATGGCGGGCGACGGTCAGCCGCCGGCCACGGACTTCGGCATCTTCCCGACGGTGCGCCGGCGGGGACCGGTGGCGCTGGTCGGGCTGAACAGCGGCGTGCCGAAGCCGCCGCTGCTGGCGACCGGCACCCTGGGCGAAGCACAGATCGCAGCCGTCGGGAAGCTGCTCGAGGAACTGGGCCGCGAGGGCCTGTGCCGCGTCGTGCTGATCCACCATCCGCCGCTCACCACCGAATCGCGCTTCAAGCGGCTGACCGATGCCGCCGCCTTCCAGGCGATGATCCGGCGGGTCGGCTGCGAGATCGTGCTGCACGGCCACAACCATCGCAGCGAAGTCGCCCGCATTGCGGGTCCGCTGGGGCCGATCCCGGTGGTCGGCGTCACCTCGGCGTCGGCGGCGCCGGAAAGCAAGTATGGCCGCGCGCGCTATCACCGGCTCGGCATCGAGCGCGGGACCGCGGGCTGGCGGATCGTCCTCGACATCCGCGCGCTCAAGGCCGACGGCACGGGATGCGAACCCGACGGCCGCATCGTCTTCAACGGCGGCGCGCCGTCCGCCCTGGCAGCCTGAGGCGTCAATGGCTTCGTTCGATACCGTCGTCACCCCGGTCGAGTCCAAGGCCGACCTGAACGCCTTCATCGCACTGCCCAAGCGTCTCTATGATGGCCACAAGGGCTACACCGCGCCGCTCGACCTCGAGCGCCGGGAAGCCTTCACGCCGGGCAAGAACCCGCTGTTCGAGCATGTCGAGGTGCGCTTCTTCCTGGCGCGCCGGGCCGGCAAGGTGGTCGGCCGCATCTCCGCCCAGATCGATCGCGCCCATCTCGAACGCTACGACGACAGCACCGGCCATTTCGGCTGTCTCGCGGCCGAGGACGATCCGGCGATCTTCGCTGCCCTGTTCGCGGCCGCCGAAGCCTGGCTGCGGGCCAAGGGCATGAAGCACGTGACGGGCCCGTTCAGCCTCACGGTCAACGAGGAAGTCGGCCTGCTGATCCACGGCTTCGACAGCCGGCCCGTCCTGATGGTGCCCTACGATCCGCCCTATGCCGGGCCGCGGGTCGAAGCCTGCGGCTATGCCAAGGCCAAGGACGTCTTCTCCTACGACTACGATGTCCAGAACGCGCCCGAGACGATCGGCGCCAAGCTGCTGGCGCGCGGCGGCCTCGAAGGCCGGGTCAAGGTGCGCACAGCCAACATGAAGATGTTCGATGCCGAGGTGCGCACGCTCGTCTCCATCTTCAACGACGCCTGGAGCGACAACTGGGGCTTCGTGCCCTTCACCCAGGCCGAGATCGACCATGCCTCGAAGGCCTTCGGCCCGGTGATCGTGCCCGAACTCGCGGTGTTCGTGGACGTCGACGACGAGAGCGTGGCCTTCATCGTGGCGTTGACCAATCTCTACGAGGCGGTGGAGGAGTTCGGCGGCAAGCTGGGGGCGATCAACCTCGCCAAGCTGCTGTGGCGTCTCAAGATCGCCGGTGTCGGCAGCACGCGGGTGCCGCTGATGGGGGTGAAGAAGAAGTTCCGCAACCATCCGCTGCTGGGCGCCGGCCTCGCCATGATCGCCATCGACACGCTCAGGGCAAACGGCAAGCGGCTGGGCAAGACCTCGGCCGAGCTGGGCTGGATCCTCGAGGACAACAAGGCGACCAACAACATCATCCGCTCGGTCGGCGGGGTGCACTACAAGACCCACCGCATCTACGAGAAGGCGCTCGCCGGGTGACGCCGACGGTTCCCGGGCCGGCGCCCTCGCGGCCGCCGAAGCCGCCGTCGGCCTTCGCGCCGCTCGCCAACCGCTCGTTCCTGGCGATGTGGATCGCCAACCTGATGTCCAACGTCGGCGGCTGGATGCAGACCACCGGCGCCGCCTGGGAAATGACCAGCCTGACGCAGGAGCCGATCTTCGTGGCCCTGCTGGCCGCCGCCGGCACCCTGCCGATGTTCCTGTTCTGCTTCTTCGCCGGCATCCTGGCCGACCGGTTCGACCGCCGGCGCTACATCATCGGCTGCCAAGTCTGGATGATGGGCGTGGCCGCGACCATGGCGGCGCTGGCCTTCCTCGGCCAGCTCAACCACTGGAACCTGCTGGCGCTGTCCTTCTGCATGGGGCTGGGCAACGCCATGAACGCGCCGGCCTGGCATGCCGTGGTGCCCGAGATCGTCAGCGGCCCTCAGCTCCGGCCGGCGATCGCCCTGAACAGCGCCGGCTTCAACCTCGCCCGCACGATCGGCCCGGTGATCGGCCAGCTCCTGCTGGGGCTGGTCGGCGTCTTCCTGCTGTTCGCGATCAATGCCTTCACCTACGTGGGCGTGATCCTCGCCATGCGGTCCTGGAAGCGGCCGGCGGAGGCCCGCGCCGCCCAGCGTCGCGAGACCTTTGGCGAGGCGGCGCGCGCCGGCATCGCCTTCGTCCGCGGCTCGGCCGAGCTCCGCGCGATCTTCGCCCGCGGCCTCTGCTTCTTCGTGCCGGGCATCGCGATGGGCACCCTGCTGCCGGTGATCGGCCGCTTCGAGCTCGGGCTCGACGAGTTCACCTTCGGCATCCTCTACGGCGTGTTCGGCACCGGTGCGGTGGTCGCGGCCTTCGCGCTGCCGACCGTGAACCGGCTGCTCGGCCCCGACCGCGCGAACATCTGGGCGATGGGCGTTTCGGCGGCGGCCACCCTGGTCGCGGCGCTCGTCATGACGCCGCTCGTGGTCGGCGCGGTCGTCGCCCTCAACGGCGCCTGCTGGATCACCGTGATCGCCAACAACGGCGCCTCGGTGCAGATGATCCTGCCCAACTACATGCGCGCGCGCGGCATGGCGGTCCACCAGATGGTCTTCTTCGGCGCCATGGTGCTGGGCGCGCTGCTGTGGGGAAAGATCGCCAACTTCTTCGATGTCCGCACCGCGCTCATCGGCTCCGTCGTGATGCTGGTCCCGCTGACCGTGCTGGCCGCGTCGATCAAGCTTCCGGGGGCGTCGGTCCCGCGCGTCTGACCCGGTCTGTGCCGCCCGCACCACAAGACGCTCACGAATTCGCAAGGCAGGGCAGATTCTGCTTGTAACCGCGTCGATTAGTTGTAGATAGCCAACGTACAAGACGCCCAACGCACGTGCCGCTGGCCCTCTGTGGTTACGCAACGACGGAAAGTGTTCTTTTTGGCAGTGCCGGCCAATTTGCTTTCGGGCGATGAGGGCCGGGTCCGGGAAGGAGCTTCTGAGATGGTTGCTTACCGCGCGGGGCGCGTTCCCCGCTATTATGTCATTTGCCCGACCCTGGCTCGGGCCTCCTTCCTCGCTCAGCCGCTCAAACGGATCTTAGCTCAGTCGAGTATCGGCTGACGTACCGCGCCACGCCTGGCGCCGTACGTCACGTTCGATCTCTTTCCGACAGACTGACTATCCAGACGGGGAACCCCCCAGCGATGACCGAGCGTATTTTCCGTTATCTCCGCGAGCAGCAGCCCGAGACCCCCTGCCTCGTGATCGACCTCGACGTGGTCGAGAACAACTTCCGGCGCATGCGCGAGCTGCTGCCGACGGCGCACATCTTCTACGCCGTGAAGGCCAACCCGGCCGCACAGGTGCTGGCTCGTCTCGCCTCGGCGGGGTCCAAGTTCGACACTGCGAGCCGCGGCGAGATCGAGATGATCCAGGCGACCGGCGTCTCGATGGACCGCGTTTCCTTCGGCAATACCATCAAGAAGGAAAAGGACATCGCCTGGGCCTACCAGCAGGGCGTCCGCCTGTTCGCCTTCGACAGCGAGGCGGAGTTGCAGAAGCTTGCCCGCGTGGCGCCCGGCGCCCGCGTGTTCTGCCGCGTGCTGGTCGACTGCGGTGGCGCCGAATGGCCGCTCAGCAAGAAGTTCGGCTGCGCGCCTGAAATGGCGAAGGACCTGCTGCGCAAGGCTCAGGACTGGGGCCTCGACGCCTACGGCATCTCCTTCCATGTCGGCAGCCAGCAGACCGATCTCGACCAGTGGGACAAGGCGCTGGGCCAAGTCTCGCAGATGTTCTTCGCGCTGGCCGAGGCCGGCGTCGACCTGCGCATGGTCAATCTGGGCGGCGGCTTCCCGGCGCGCTATCGCGCCGAGGTGAGCGGTCTCGAGGCCTATTGCGAGGCGGTGACCCGCGCGCTGACCCGCCACTTCGGCAACCGCATGCCGGAGGTCATCATCGAGCCCGGCCGTTCGATGGTGGGCGATGCCGGCGTAATCCAGAGCGAGGTCGTGCTGGTCTCGCGCAAGGCGTCGGGCGACCGCAAGCGCTGGGTCTACCTCGACATCGGCAAGTTCTCGGGGCTTGCCGAGACGATGGACGAGAGCATCAAGTACCGGCTGCGCACGCCGGGCGAGGGCACCCGCATGGGCCCGGTGGTGCTGGCCGGCCCGACCTGCGACTCCGCCGACATCCTCTACGAGAAGACGGAGTACAAGATGCCCCTGTCGCTGAAGCCGGGCGACAAGGTCGAGATCCTCTCGACCGGCGCCTACACGACGACCTACTCCTCGGTCGCGTTCAACGGCTTCGCACCGCTCAAGGCGGTCTGCATCTGAACTGACACAATTCGGGCGTACGGAACGACGGGGCCTTGAGAAAGGCCCCGTTGCTGTTTTTACTGACGGCTCAACGAAGGAACGGGGACGCTGAAATGGCGAAGAAGACGGCGCGCAAGGCCTCGACGAAGAAGTACCTCGATTTCCATGGCCGCATGGTCATGGTGGGCTTCGGCTCGATCGGCCAGGGCGTGCTGCCTCTGATCCTCCGCCATATCGGCATCAAGCCCGAGCAGATCACCATCATCACCGACGACATGCGCGGCGGCGAGGACGAGGCCGAGCGCTTCGGAGTCGAGTTCGTCGAGAAGCGTCTGACCGAGTCCAATCTGCGCTCGACCCTCGACAACCGGCTGGGCCAGGGCGACTTCCTGGTCAATCTCTCGGTCGAGGTCGCCTCGACCGCCCTTATCGAGCTCTGCCAGAAGAAGGGCGTGCTCTATCTCGACACCTGCATCGAGCCCTGGCCGGGCGGCTACAACGACCCCAACCTGTCGGTCTCGCGCCGCTCGAACTACGCGCTGCGCGACACGATGCTGAAGCTCAAGGCCCGTCACAAGGGCGGCACGACGGCCGTGGTCGCCCATGGCGCCAATCCGGGCCTGGTCTCGCACTTCACCAAGCAGGCGCTGATCAACGTGGCGCGCGACACCGGCGTAAAGACGGCGGTGCCGACCACGCGCGAGGGTTGGGGCAAGCTCGCCCAGCGCCTGGGCGTGAAGGTGATCCATATCGCCGAGCGCGACACCCAGGTCTCGCCCAAGCCGAAGGAAGTGGGCGAGTTCGTCAACACCTGGTCGATCGACGGCTTCGTCTCCGAGGGCGGTCAGCCCGCCGAGATGGGCTGGGGCACGCACGAGAAGGCGCTGCCCTCCGACGGCAAGCGCCACACCTTCGGCTGCGACGCGGCGATCTACCTCAACCGCCCGGGCCTGCTCACCCAGGTGCGCACCTGGACGCCGATCGAGGGACCGTTCCACGGCTACGTCATTACGCACAACGAATCGATCTCGATCGCCGATTACCTGACCGTGCATGACGGCAAGAAGGTCGTCTATCGCCCGACCGTCCACTACGCCTACCATCCGTGTGACCAGGCGATCATGTCGATGCATGAGCTCGCGGGTAAGAACCTGAAGCAGCAGAAGCGTCAGCGCCTGATCGTCGACGAGGTGACCTCGGGCCGCGACGAACTCGGCGTGCTGCTGATGGGCCACAAGAAGGGCGCCTACTGGTACGGCTCGCAGATCGACATCCACGAGGCGCGCTCGCTCGTGCCCTACAACAACGCGACCTCGATTCAGGTCGTGGCGCCCGTCCTGTCCGGAATCATCTGGGCGCTCGAGAACCCGAACCAGGGCATCGTCGAGGCCGACGAGATGGACTTCCGGCGTAACCTCGAGATCTGCATGCCCTATCTCGGCCCGGTGGTCGGCAAGTACAGCGACTGGACCCCGCTACAGGGTCGCGGCGAACTCTTCCCGGAGGACTTGGACAAGTCCGACCCCTGGCAGTTCAGGAACTTCCG